>Ga0209483_1000897_pt1 | contig 24085 bp, 21 predicted proteins | sample NGEPerA_FD_184508 | JGI IMG/M metagenome (GOLD analysis project Ga0209483, IMG submission 184508) | Arctic peat soil microbial communities from the Barrow Environmental Observatory site, Barrow, Alaska, USA - NGEE PermafrostL2-A... | ecosystem: Environmental > Terrestrial > Soil > Wetlands >... | reverse complement strand
TCACCGTACCATCGTTCCGCTCCGGAATCGGCCAGCCTGGACGGCGCTGGAGGAACATTATGCCAAGGTCCGCAATCTACACCTTCGGCAGCTTTTCGCGGACGACCCGCAGCGCAACGAACACTTCACGCTGGAGGCGCTGGGTCTGTACTTCGACTACTCGAAGAACCGAATCACCAGCGAGACCATTCGCCTGCTTCTTGACCTTGCGGAGCAGTCCGGTCTGCGCCAGCACATCGACGCTATGTTCGCCGGTGACAAGATCAACGTCACCGAGAAGCGCGCTGTTCTGCATGTTGCGCTGCGCGCTCCCAAGGGCGGGCAAATCTTCGCCGGTGGTGAGGCCGATGGCGTGAATGTTGTTCCCGAGGTTCACGCTGTGCTCGACAAGATGGCCGCGTTCGCGGATCGCGTCCGCAGCGGCGAATGGAAGGGCCACAGCGGGAAGCGCATCCGAAATATAGTCAACATTGGCATCGGAGGCTCCGATCTCGGGCCTGTGATGGCGTATGAGGCGCTGAAGTACTACAGCCAGCGCGACATGACCTTCCGATTCGTCTCGAATGTGGACGGCACGGATTTCGCCGAGGCAACACGCGACCTAAACGCCGAGGAGACGTTGTTCATCGTTTGCTCGAAAACCTTCACAACGCTCGAAACGATGACGAACGCCCACACGGCTCGCGAGTGGGCGCTCCAGACGCTGGGGGATGAGAAGGCGGTGGCACGGCACTTCGTCGCAGTCTCGACCAACACAGCCGGGGTCGAGAAGTTCGGTATCGATACCGCCAACATGTTCACCTTCTGGGACTGGGTCGGCGGACGCTACTCGATGGATTCCGCGATCGGTCTGTCGACCATGATCGCCATCGGTCCGGCGTACTTTCGCGAGATGCTCGCCGGCTTCCACGCGATGGATGAACACTTCCGCACTGCGCCCTTCGAACGCAATCTGCCGGTCCTGATGGGATTACTTGCGGTTTGGTACAACGATTTCTTTGACGCGCAAACCGTGGCGGTGCTGCCGTACGAACAATACCTGAAGCGCTTCCCGGCCTACCTCCAGCAATTGACCATGGAGAGCAATGGCAAGCACGTGACGCTCGAGGGCACGCGCGTTGACTATCAGACCGGACCGATCTACTGGGGCGAGCCCGGCACGAATGGACAGCACTCTTTCTATCAGCTCATCCATCAGGGGACCAAGCTCATCCCATGCGACTTCATCGGTTTTATACACGCCCTCAACCCGCTCGGCAATCATCACGACTTGTTGCTGGCGAATGTATTCGCGCAGGCCGAGGCGCTCGCTTTCGGCCGGACAGCCGAAGAGGTCAGAGCTGAAGGCACGCCGGAGTGGCTGGTACCGCATCGCACCTTCGAGGGTAATCGGCCGTCGACCACGATCCTGGCCGAGCGGCTGACGCCGGAGACGTTGGGTAAATTGGTTGCGCTCTACGAGCACAGCGTCTTTACGCAGGGCACGATCTGGCAAATCGATTCCTTCGATCAGTGGGGCGTCGAACTCGGCAAGCTTCTGGCGGAGCGCATCATTCCCGAACTCCGGAAGCCAGAACTCCGGAAGCCAGAACTCCGGAAGACGGACGATCTACCGCTAAAGCACGACAGCTCGACCAATGCGCTCATTCGACATTACCGCAACGCCAAGCACTGAGCCTCTTGGAAAGGAAGGAACCGAAACATGCAGATTGGAATGATCGGTCTGGGGAGGATGGGCGCCAACATGGTCCGCCGTCTACGACACGACGGCCATGAGTGCGTCGTCTTCGACAAGAACCCGGACAATGTGAAGGATCTGGCGAAGGAAGGCGCCACCGGCGCTACGACCATCGAGGATTTCGCGGCGAAACTGAAGCCTCCACGCGCGGCTTGGTTGATGGTGCCCGCGGCGGCGGTCGATGATACGCTGCATGGCCTCAGCGCCAAAATGCAAAAGGACGACATCGTTATCGATGGAGGCAATTCCTACTACATTGACGACATCCGGCGCGCCAAGGAACTCAAACCGCGCGGGATTCACTACCTCGATGTCGGGACCAGTGGAGGCGTGTGGGGTGTCGATCGTGGTTTCTGTCTGATGATTGGAGGCGAAGCCGAGCCTGTCCGCCATCTGGATCCGATCTTCAAGACGCTTGCGCCGGGACGCGGCGATATCGCGCGCACTCCGGGCCGCGAGAAGTCCACCGGCACGGCCGAGGAAGGTTACCTGTATTGCGGCCCATCCGGCGCCGGCCATTTCGTCAAGATGGTTCACAACGGCATCGAATACGGCCTCATGGAGGCGTATGCCGAGGGACTGAATATTCTGCGGCACGCCAACGTCGGCAAACAGGCCCGCACCGTCGATGCCGAGACCACTCCCCTTCGTGATCCGGAACATTATCAATACGACTTGAATCTGGCGGATGTCGCCGAAGTGTGGCGCCGGGGCAGCGTGATCGCGTCATGGTTGCTGGATCTGGCTGCGAGCGCGCTATTTGGGAACGAGGATCTTTCCAAGTTCTCCGGTCGCGTGTCCGATTCGGGAGAAGGGCGATGGACCATTGCGGCCGCCATCGACATAGGGGCTCCGGCCCCGGTCTTGAGCGCCGCGCTCTACCAGCGATTCACGTCCAGAGGCGAAGAGGATTTCGGAAATAAGCTGCTCTCCGCGATGCGCTTCGGGTTCGGCGGCCACGTCGAGAAGAAATCATGATCGTCGCCTCCAAGAACGCCAAGATGGTCTTAGTAATCGATGTAGGAGGGACGCACGTCAAGGTGTTGGCGACCGGACAACAAGACGAGCGCAAGATTCCCTCCGGATCTCATATGACGGCCCGCCAGATGGTGCGGGACGTGAAGCGCGTCACCAAGAATTGGGAATATGGCGTCGTCTCGATCGGCTATCCAGGGCCTGTGATCCACGGACGCCCTATCCATGAGCCTCACAACCTCGGTGCGGGCTGGGTCGGATTTGACTTCGCCAAGGCATTCGGTTGTCCGGTCAAGGTGATCAATGATGCCGCCATGCAGGCGCTGGGCAGCTACGAAGGCGGCCGCATGCTTTTTCTGGGCTTCGGCGCCGGGCTCGGGTCCGCGATGATCGTCGATGGAGTCCTTGAGCCGATGGAGCTGGCGCATCTTCCTTACGAAGATGGGAAGACTTACGAGGACTACGTTGGAGTTCGCGGTCTCAAGCGATTGGGAAAAAAGAAGTGGCGGCGTCACGTGGCCGATGTCGTCAAACGGCTGAAGAGCGCTTTGGACGCCGAGTACGTTGTGCTGGGCGGAGGCAATGCAAAACACATCAAAACGCTGCCTCCGGGCACTCGCTTGGGTGACAACACGAACGCCTTTGTCGGTGGCTTTCGCCTATGGGGGAAAAAGACCATCGCCAACAAAGAGGTCGCCTGATGGCTGCCTCCCGCTCGGACGCGCTGGTGCTCTTCGGTGTAACCGGCGATCTCGCTCACAAGATGATCTTCCCGGCCCTCTATGCGATGGTGAAACGAGGCACGCTCACGGTCCCGGTGATCGGCGTCGCCCTTCCGAAGTGGAGTCTGCGGCGGCTGCACAATCGCGTCACGGACAGCATCAAGCAATCGGGCGGGATTGATAACAAGCGCGCCTTCCACCATCTTCTATCCCTGCTCAAGTATGTGAGTGGGGATTATAATGACCCCGCCACGTTCACGGCGATCAAGGACGCGCTGGGTAAGGCCCGGCGGCCGGCCCATTACCTTGCAATTCCGCCTGCAGTCTTTGAGATGGTGATCAAAGGACTCGGTGCCGCGAACTTGGCCGAGCATGCGCGCGTCATTGTCGAAAAACCGTTCGGACGCGACCTGGCCTCCGCGAAGGAGCTCAACCGCGTCGCGCGGAAAGTATTCCCTGAAGACTCGATCTTCCGCATTGACCACTTCCTCGGGAAAGAGGCGATCATGAATATCCTCTATTTCCGCTTCGCCAACTCGTTCCTGGAGCCGATCTGGAACCGCAACTACGTCAAGAGCGTCCAGATAACCTTATCTGAGGATTTCGGCGTCGAGGATCGTGGGGCATTTTACGAAACCGCCGGCTGTCTGCGCGACGTGATCGAGAACCACGTCTTCCAGGTTGTCGCGCTGCTTGCCATGGAGCCCCCGGCCGATAGGGATTATGGAGCCGTGCATATCGAGAAAGCCAAGGTCTTTGAGGCCATGCGTCCTCTGAAGCGCGACGACCTGGTGCGCGGCCAGTACGCGGGCTACCGGAAGGAGCCAGGCGTGGCCAAGCATTCCGATGTCGAGACCTTCTGCGCAATGCGACTCTTCATCGACTCGTGGCGATGGGAGGGGGTGCCGTGGTACCTGCGCTCGGGCAAGTACCTGCCTGAGACTGCGACCGAGGTCGTGGTGGAGCTGAAGCCGCCGCCACAGCGGCTTTTCGCCGACTCAGCGCCGGCAACGGGCGAGTCCAACTACCTGCGTTTTCGGCTCTCTCCCAATTCCGCCCTCGCCCTGGCCGCTCGCGTGAAGCTCCCCGGGAAGGAGTTCGTCGGCGAGCAGCGCGAGCTCTATCTGTTCGAAGAACAGCCGGGAGAAGAATCGCCCTACGAGCGGCTTTTGGGCGATGCGCTGGTTGGCGATGGGGCGCTTTTCACCCGTGAAGTCGCGGTCGAGGCCGCCTGGGCGGTGGTCGATTCAGTCCTTGAGAAGCATCACCGCGTTCGCCCGTACCGGCGCCGCACCTGGGGGCCGAAAGAGGCTGACAAGATCATCGCTTCGAACGGCCGCTGGCACAACCCCGCGCCCCCGGATTAGGCCGCGTTTTCAGTTCTCAGTCGATATCCCACTCCCGGTTCGGTCTCGATGTAGTGAGGCTTCCGGGGAGTTGGTCCCAATTTTAACCGCAGATGGCTGAGGGTGACGCGCAAGAGGTGCACCGCGTCCTGGTACTGCGTTCCACCCCAGAGCTCGTGAATCAGTTGCTGGTGCGTCCGGACCGTGCCGGCATGGCGGAGCAACAACTTCAGAAGGTCATACTCCGTCGCCGTCAGTCTCACCGGGGTTTCGCCAACAAACACCGTTCTGCGGACTAAATCGACTCTGAGATCATCCACCGCAAAGACGTCATCCCGCGTTGCGTTCATGCTGCGTAACGCTGCGCGCATACGGGCCAGCAACTCTGGCATGGAAAACGGCTTGGTGAGATAGTCGTGAGCGCCCGCATCCAGGGAACGGACTTTCTCGGATTCTTCGTGACGGACAGAGATGACGATAATGGGCGCGATTGGCCGCTCTCGTAAATGACGTATGACTTCCTTGCCATCGACGTTGGACAAGCCGAGGTGGAGAAGAATCAGATCAGGCCGGACCGACTGAACTCTCCGTAAAGCCTCTTTTTCGTTGCGGACTTGATAAACGGCGTAACCTGCCGAGGGCAGGGCCTCGCTCAGGAGCAGCCGGATCGATTCTTCGCCGTCCACAACCAGTACTCGTGGACCCATCGGGCGGCGGCCCTTGAGATCTTCGTCTTCCACCTTCTGAGCTGCGACGCTAGACATTGCGATACCTCAACAGATCAAACCTGCCGTCGAAGGGATGAGCACGTGATTCTCCAGTCGGGAGATGCGCACTTGCACGCCCTACCGGTGCCGCCTGAACTGTGCTGATTGGCATAAGCAGGGGGGCCTTATGGGCATTGGCGCCAGTGAACTCAGGCTCGCAAATCATCGTTGCCGTCTTTTAAGACGAGCTTTTTTAAGGAATTTAGCCTGCTCTGATGACGTGAGTGACCAAATACAGTCATGCGATCGGATGCTAGCTTTGACACAAAATCATTCGATGGCGGCGGCAGACGATTTTATCGCCGTTTGTACCAGAGATTCGGCGGCTTAAGTTGGCGACACGGACAATGGGCACGCAGATTGCAGTGATTCAATCGGACACGCTGATGCAGAGACTGCAAATAAACTTCGCCATCGCATTCGCTGCTTCGGCTGTATTTTTGACGCAGGGTGAAACGGTTCCAACGAAACCACAGAATCAGTCCAGCCTCCCAGACGCCCGCCAGATTATGGAGTCATCGATTGCCGCCACACAGCGGGACTGGAAGGCACGGCTCCATTACACGTATGTCGAGCGAGACGAGAATCGGCGCCGGGACCTCGCTGGGCACGTAAAGTCGGAGGATGACACGGTCACTAGAACGATCCTGGTCAATGGTGTTCCCTTCGACCAGCTCGTCGAACGTGATGGGCAGCCTCCCTCGGCTTCGGAGGAACGGAAACAAAAAGACGAGCTCGACAAGTTGCAGCGGGAAACTCCAGGGCGGCGGGCCGAACTGTTGCGCAAGCAGCAGGAGGAGAACACGTCGATTGTTCTGGAAGTGCCCAAAGCCTTCGATTTCCAGCTTATCGGCGAAGAAGTAGTGAACGGGCGGCCAGCTTATGTTCTGCAAGCTACGCCGCATCCCGGTTACCACGCCCAAGGCAAGTATGGCGGTATGTATTCCAAGGTCACAGGTAAGCTTTGGATCGATAAGCAGGATCTTGGATGGATCAAGGTTGACGCACAGGTGATCCGTCCCTTCACGATGGGATTGTTCCTGGTGCGGCTGCTGCGCGGCGCGCAAATCAAGATGGAGCAGACGCGCCTCGATGGTGGGATCTGGGTGCCAGAACGAGTCGAGGTGCGAGCGGAAGCTAAAATCTTCTTCGTGAAGAGTCTCATGATCGATCGAGTCATGATCTACTCGGAATACAAGCTGCCGCAGGCCGGCGCGCCCACGGCAAGAGCGTCCGCGGTCAGGTGAACCTGATTCTTGACCTTGCCATCATCCAGTCTGGACCACGCCGCCGAGTTCGCATGACTTGAGGGTCAGACTTCCCTTGCTATCACAGTGAATACTGGGGCGACGAGCCGAGCTACTAGGGTGAACCCTTGCTTTCCGGGCGTGCTTGGTGCATACTCGAATCCTCGAGCCAAAGCCGCCGCTGTTCAGCAGTGATCTAAGCAGGACTCCTTTTCTTCGAGCGGAAAGGTGGCCCCATGTTACCCGGCGAGAAATTCAAACTGGACACGCCTACCATTGGACTTGCCGCAAACCGGAGGCAGCAAGTCCTCATTCCAGCGGAATCGATCATCAAGATTTTATCTGTTCCGACCGACTACTCAAAAATGGTAGATGTCCTCTGGAATGGACAGCGACTCACAATGTTCGTTTTTGACGTGGATGTACCCAGAACTGAGGGTGCGGAACCGGAGTTCCTCGGCCTGAGCGCCCAAGCTTGGCTGGACAGCAACATAGGCAGCCACTTATAATTAGCCGCACTCCGACGCCTGGGCTGCTGTATAGCACGCGCAAAGCTGCGCATCAGCCCGTGAGAGCAACTGACTGATCAATTCAGCCATGGGGAGGCAAGCGGTGCGATTGACTTGCCTCGGATCGCTTATTCTGATGGCGCCGTGATCGTGTACACCTGCGATTCCGCTCGCAATCTTTGAACTTGGGTGCAGCCAGGGTCGGACGATTTCACTACCGTTGCCTGATGATCTCTTGGCTGCGTTGGAAGCGCTACCAGTGCCGCGGGGCGCGGACCGTGAGAACTCCCGGTATTTTCTCATCAACGGTACAGGTTCTGCGCGGACTGCGACCAGCGTCCTGGAACGTTGCCTTCGGTCTGTGTTCAGTGCCTGAGGAGTAATAGATGCGCACGCGCACCGCTTCCTACACACGATGGCGACCGAGACCCTGGCGAACGGCGGGACGCTGACCGATGTTGCGGAGGATCCTGGGAATCTTGGAATCGATTGCAGCAAAGCATTACGCCAAGTGGAGTCAGGCGCGGCAGGACAGGATCGGCGCGCTCATGCGAGTCATGCCTTCGGGCACAAATCGGGAACAGAGGAAAAAGCTGGTTGTAATCGCGTCATAAGAAAGCGCGTTATATGGTGCCCGGGGTGGGACTTGAACCCACACACTCCTTACGGAATAAGGGATTTTAAGTCCGTCGTATCTGCTCGTATACTGCTGATAAAACGTTAGTTACTTTTTCAACAATGTGAAACTGTGTAAGTAACTGTGGAAGTTTTGAGAGTCCGTAACTCTCACTGCTTCAGTATCTTAGTAGCCGGGCAAGCCGCATTGCTCGAAAGTGCCGGCTTTATCGCCAAGGTGCGTTCCATCGCTGAGTAGGGGAAAGCCTCCTTCGCTTCGGGCTGGTCAAAAGCGGCCAGTAGGCAGGCGTTCAAATTACGCTCCACTCCAGCTCATCCAACTGGATTTCGTCCGGCAATCGTGAGCCACGGCTCGGCGTGGCGGCGTATGATTATTGAGAATGCTGTCTCGGTGTCTCCGCGCACTAGCTTGACCAGCCCCGATAAATCCTACCAATCGTAATTGAGAGGCTCCGCAGGGTGACGATTCACCGCTCATACGGGGTGGGGCTGGGTGTAGACTGAACCAGAAGCCGGGATTCAATTATGGAATTTCCGGATAACAGCGCATACCAGAAGATTCGTTAGTAGAGTTCCAATTGGAGGTGCGGGATGAAGTTGAGAGGGCTTAATTTAATAACCGTCCGCAGCATGCGACGTTTTGCTGCGTGTTTGAGTTTTCTGGTTGGTCTGTGCATGCTTTCAGGCTTGCCCGCCTACGCGCAAAAGAAAACAGCATGCGAGTTGCTCTCGAAAGCTGACGCCGAGGCCATCCTTGGAGTGACGATCGAGGCACCGAAGCCAAGCGAGCCGTTTCGCTCGCTGTTAGATCCGGATTTCACTTCTGGCACACTCGATCAGGGCTGCGAATTTACTAACTTCACGTTTAACTACTCAGCGCCCAATCGGCCAAAGCCACCAAAGGTCGTTAACGTCCGCCTGGAAGTCCGGTACTCATCGACGCCCAACGCTCACGCCGTGGACGAGGCGCGCAAGCAAGTTGATAGTCGCACCTACGACCATCCAACAGATCTGCCCGGTCTGGGCGATGCGGCCTTCTGGATCGGAGCACCCAATAACGTGACGGTGTTTGTTTTCCTTGGCGGCACGACGCGATTGATGATCGGCCCGAGCGAGATCGGACTGGACCAAGAGAAAGCGCTGGCCGCGAAGGCTCTCGGGGCGCTGGGCAAGACCACCTTCACTTACGGATTGCCGACTGGACTGAAAAAGCCGGTGCTGGGTAAACCAGGCCCCAATGCAAGCGGTATCGAACAACTGAAACGCGCCCTTACCGCGAAGGCCGACACGGGAGATGTGAAATCTCAACGCGTACTCGGGCAGCTTTATCAATATGGCACTGTGACCTCCGACGGAAGCGCGCAGCCCGATTATTCCGGCGCCGCCTACTGGTATCAGCAGGCATCAGATCGCGGTGATACCCAGGCGGCGTACGAACTTGCGCTCCTTTATCAGAAGGGACTCGGCGTGGGGGCTGACGCTGCGCAGTCATTCCACCTTCTACAACAAGCTGCCGAAGCCAACTACGTACCGGCGATGCCGCTCCTATCCGATGTTTACGCCGCCCAAAAAACACCCGTCAGCGGTAACCGCGCTACCTACTGGGCGACGAAAGCTGCCGAAGCGGGCGACCCAAGAGGGTGGCTGGCGCTGGGCTTTGAATACAATATGGGAAAGCTGGGTGGTGATCCGCCCTTCTGGCGGTCCAAGGCGATAGAGTCATACACCAAGGCCGCCGCCGGCGGCAATTGCACCGCCATGGTGGCGATGGCAGATTTGTACGCCAAGGGGAATGGCGTTTCCGACGCCACCCAGGCGCAGAGTTGGCAGGCGAAGGCCCAATCGTGCCAAGGCGGAAGTATCGCGATGCTTCAACAGCAGGTGGCGCAATACAAGGCCAGAGCTGCCGCCGCACGCGACCCCGCGCTCTACCCCGTCCTCGCCGCCCTCCCAAACACGCCGAACTCGTCGGCGCAAGCCCCCCGTAATAATTCGAAATCGCCGGCTCAGGCGGGGAATGCGGATGGCCCGGGACTTAACCGGAACATAATCGTAGGTCTCGTCGCCGCTGCGGTGATTGTCGCCGCGGCCGTCCTGTTGGCCCCAAACTCTTCGGCGGGAAATACAGACGGCTACTCCGACCAAAACGGCGAAGCACAGCGTGGACTAGCAAACCAGTCTAGATGCTCCGGGGTAAGTAGCAGCGGCCTTAACCCGTACCTTTATGGCTGTTAAGAGACTTGGTGCGGGCGGAGGGACTTGAACCCTCACGGACCTTGCGGTCCAACGGATTTTCATACCCGTCTACGGCTTTCGCCGCCCCTGCGTCTTGCCAGGGTTTGGGGTCTGGACTATCCCTTCACCATGCCCGGATTTAGTTCCGGGTGTCAGGTGCTGCCCGTCTAGTCTCTACACCTTCCCGGCCGTTTCGGGCCGGGCTTGGCTCGGGATCGCCATGTTACAGGGTTCCCCGACTTTGAGCAGTTCTGCTTCGCCGGTTTCCCGGCGAGCACTCAAGTATTCGCTTAAGTCCGATGCGTCTGCCGATTCCGCCACGCCCGCACGGTTTCCAAGGTAGCACGAAACAACGGCTGGCCCTGTCGGACTTTTAAGTCCCTTGCGTCTGCCAGTTTCGCCACCCGGGCTCGTCAAATCATGCTACCGCAGTCTCTTCGATAATCTAAATTAACGGTCGGCCTGCGCGAACTTGGCCCTTGCAAATTCATCTCTGGCAGTACCCCGTCGGCGACCCGCCGGATGCCCACCGCCTAGCCTCTGCCGAGTACCGGCCCGTGCGGTCCGAGGAATGGCAGTTTCTGACGGGCGAATGGGCAAGGCCGGAAATCGCCAACCCCGCGCACGTCATCTGAGTCTTCTAGCTCTATTTCCTGCCGAAACGAGGTACCAGGAGGCCCATCAGGGCTCCCGCGGCGAACCCGATCGCCAGCGTTCCAAACGGATGCTGCTTGATGTTGTGAGCGGCTTCCTCGATCCCGTCCTCGACCGTGTAGCGGCTTCGTTTCAATAATCGCCGTGCCGCCGCCACGCCGTCGTCCAGCTTTTCGGACACGGCAGCCTTGGCGTCATTTACGCCTTTTTCAACTCGCTGTGCGGCTTCTCTGATCTCCTTCCCGATTTCGGCGCACGCAACGGGAGTTCTCTCGGTCCTGGGTTGTTCTAAAGCGCTCGTCATGGGACTCTTCTCCTGTTATCAGGACGAGCAAGGCGAGTGCCAAACTCGCCCGACGCCACGACCTCCCGGCCCCCCCTAAAATAGCGTCGGGAATTCGTTGGCCCGTCGAAAATCTGCCCGATAGCTGGCGTTTGTGGGGCATGTTTTCAGCATATTGAATTGTCGAAAAAGTGGCGATCCACATGCCAGACGAGAATGCATGGGTTTCATAAATTCTCTTTCCAATAACTACCTACAGTCGATTCTCACCAATGCAGTCCAGAGCGCCGGCTTGAACACCAACCCAACCACAAACAGCTCGAGTGCCAGCAGCACGTCTACCATCGCCGGGCTTCCGACAGATAAGCAGCAGCTATCGCCGTTCGCTCAATTGCTAGGCACGCTGCAGCAGCTGCAGCAATCGGACCCGTCCAAGTATCAGCAGGTCACACAGCAGATCGCCACGAATCTGCAAGGCGCCGCTCAAACCGCCCAGGCCGACGGCGACACGCCCGCGGCCAGCCAGCTCAACCAGCTTGCGACAGATTTCACGAACGCCTCAACCAGCGGCCAACTCCCCAACATTCAGGATCTGGCTCAGGCGACCGCGGGCCAGGGTCATCACCATGGTCACCATCACTCTCATGCTGCCTCTGCTGACCCGGCCAGCAGCGCCACCGACCCTTCGAGCAGCAGCAGCCTGAGTCAGACGCTAAGCCATTTTCTTTCCGGACTGCAGGGAAATGGGACCCCGAACGGCTCGCTGGACCCGATGGCCATCATTCTCAACACGCTGTCGACCGCCGCGGTTACCGGCTCCACCAGCTAACCTCAATCATCCTGCGATCGAAGTCAGTTATGTTTTTGAAACGGCGCTAGCGATAGAGCGCCACCGCGGATGTCCACTCCGCGACGAAGCGCTCGATCAATAACTTCTGGTTCAGCGGGAAGCCCTCGAAGACGATGGGTGGGATCTCGCCCCCGACCGGAGACGCAGGCAACAAGGACATGCCGGCGGCGTTCACCACGGCATCCACCTTGGAGACCGCCATCGCCAGCGAGATCTTTCCGGGAGCCGCCGGCGATTGGTCCGGATCGTGGTGATACTCCGCTGCCGCGCGGATCGGCTCACCCAGGCCCCAGTAGTCGATTGCCAAGGCCGACAATTCCGCATGATCGATCTGGAGCATCCGGCGTTCGCTTTCAATGATCGATTCGCAGGTCACAGCGGCAGCCGTCACGATGGTTTCGTATTGCTCCGGCATAGCGACCGCGATCACCAGCTTGCCGACATCGTGAAACAAGCCCGCCAGAAAGGCGTCTTCGGAATCTTCGAGCGGCACATACTCCGCCAGCAGCTCCAGGAACATCCCGGTCGCCACCGAATGCAGGTTGAAACGTGTGATGGAGAAGCTCGGCGCGATCTTGCGCTTCCCGAATAAATTGGAAATCGACCGGGCCAGGGCGAATTTCCGCACGGCGCCCAGACCGATCATGGCAATGGCGTGCTGAATCGAGCTGATCGGCTGGGACCGGCCGAATGCCGCGGAGTTGGCGATGCCCAGGATTTGCGCCGAGAGCAAGGGATCCCGTTCGATCAACACCGCCAGTTCGTGGACTTCGCAATGGCGCCGGGCCAGCTTGCCAAGAAGCTGGGTAGCCGTCGGCGACAAGGCGGGAATCTTCGCCAAGCCGAGAAACGCCTGTTTCCGGGTGTTGCTCCGCCGATCTCGTTTATCCAAAGTAGCCGAGGCCATCGCCACTTCCCCATATCGTAGGCGGAATGAGATATTCGAGGAAACTTTCTTGGAGAGTCCGCAGAGGCTGCCGGCACTATTGTGTTACCCGACATGGGGTAAGTATGGCTAAGCCTCTCCTCGGCTTAATCTTGACTGCATTGGTGGTGCTGGCGCAGGCGGCTGATCCTGCATACCATTCGTTAGACGGGGCTTATGCGGCCCTTCGGACGAAGAATTACGACCAGGCGATCCACGGGTTCGAGCTGGCTGCGAAGCTCGATCCCGCCAAGGCTTCGATCCGCAAAGACCTGGCCTATACGCTGCTAAAGATCGGCGAAACCGAGGCGGCGCGCAACCAGTTCGCCACAGCCATGACTCTGGACCCCGCGGATGACCAGGTGGCCCTGGAATACGCGTTCCTGTGTTACGAGACCAAGCAGGAGGTGACGGCGCGGCGGGTTTTCGACCGGCTCCGGAAGTCGGGTAACGCGACCGCCGCACAGGCCTTTGAGAATGTCGACCGGCCCCTGCGCGAAGGCATCGCCCGCTGGAAGCAGACGCTGGAGCTCTCCCCCGATAATTTCAGCGCGCACGAGGAACTGGCGCGGCTGGCCGAGCAACGCGACGAACTCGATCTGGCCGCTGCGCAGTATCAGGCGGCTTGGAAGCTGCGGCCCGCGCGCCGCGACCTGCTTATCGATTTGGGGCGCGTGTGGCAGCAGCAGGGTCGCCTGGAGGATGCCCATGCCGCCCTGCTTGCTGCTTCCCGGGGAGCCGAGCCGCGTGTCGCGGAACAAGCCCGGGATCTTCTACCGTCGCGCTATCCGTACGTCTACGAATTCGAGAACGCGCTGGCGCTCGATCCTTCGAATGACGCGCTTCGCCGCGAGCTGGCGTACTTGCATTTGGAAATGGGCAACAAGTCCGCCGCGGAGCAGCAATTGCAGTCCTTGTCCGCCAAGCCGCAGCCGGCTTCGCCGCCACCTCCCCCAGAGATCAAACCGCCTCAGGACAACAAACTCTTGGGCGAGCAAAGTCTGGATAAGGGCTATCTCAACGACGCGCTCCGGTATCTTTCCGCGGCGCACGAGAACGATCCCATGGATTTTGAGGTGATGCTGAAACTCGGTTGGGCCTATAACATCCTCAAGGACGATCGCGAAGCGGTGCGCTGGTTTAGCCTGGCGCGCTACAGCCCGGACGCGAGCACTGCCTCGGAGGCGTCGAAAGCGTATGGGAGCTTAACTCCCACGCTACGACGTCTGCGAACCACCGTGTGGGTGTTCCCCACCATTTCGACGCGCTGGCGCGATACCTTCGTCTACGCGCAAGCCAAGACCGAGCTGCGGACCGCGTTTCCCATCCATCCGTACCTGAGCCTGCGATTCATTGGCGATGCTCGCGGCGCGGTGCAATTAGGCGCCAATATCTCGCCCCAGAACCTTTCCGAACGCAGCGTGATCGCGGGCGTGGGTCTGGCGAGCACTCCCTGGCGCGGCCTGATGGCGTGGTTTGAAGCGGGCGAAGCGCTGCGTTACCAGATCCCGCACGGCCAGACCGGTACCGCTCTTCCCGATTACCGGGGAGGCATTTCCTACACCAATGCCGTGCGTGGACCGCGCCGCCTTTTCGCGGAAACCAATGACGACGGCGTGTTCATCAGCCGCTTCGGAAACGATAGCCTGCTGTATTCGCAGAATCGTACCGGCCGGACGTTCGGTGAAAACGTCCAGATTTACTGGAACTGGAACGCCACCGTGGACGCCACCGGCGAATACTGGGCCAACGCGGTCGAGACTGGCCCCGGCGTGCGCTTCCAGCTGAATCCGCTCCAGTTCACGGTGAATTTTCTGCGCGGGGCGTACCTGGTGAACCAGGGCAATCCGTATCGTCCCAACTTCAACGATGTGCGCATCGGAGTGTGGTATGCGTTTACCCATTAGCTGGTTGGTGCTCGTGCTGTTATCGTGGCCGTGCGCCGCCGCGACCCTCACCTTTCATGTCGCCGGCGACGATCCAGGCGGATGGCCCGCGATTCTCTCCTCTATCGGCTTACAAAACGCGGCGACTCATGGCGACGTCGAGGTAATTCCGGCTGCTGCCACATCGATTGCAACTGACTGGGCCCAGCGCGTCGAGCACGGCACGATCCTCGTCATCGAAGGCGCCTCGCCGCTGGCGGCGTCGTTCGGATTCCGCGCCACGAAGCAACACATTTCCGTCCAAAGCGTCGAGGACCTGCGCGCGCCCCAGTTGCGCATCATATGGGAACAAGCGGCGGACGTGCCAATTTTTGAGACGCCCAAAGAAGCCCGCATCTTCGCCCGCGAGCGGCACGAAAAAGTGCCCCTGGCGGCCGGATTCCGGCGCGGCTCGGGCGCGATCCTATGGGTCGCCGCCTCTCCGGGACCGCACGGTTACGATCGCTTCCCGTACCTGCCGCAGGCGCTTGCCGATCTCGGTCTGACGGCTCCGTTCCGATCCGCGAACCTGTGGGCATTCTTCGATTCCGCCTATCGCTCGCGCGTGGATCTGGATTACTTCGCGGCGCGCTGGCGGCAAGCCGGGATTTCCGCGCTGCACGTGGCGGCGTGGCACTACTGGGAACCCGATCCGCAGGCCGATGAATACCTGCGCCATTTGATCGACGCCTGCCATCGCAACGCCATCCAGGTTTATGCCTGGGTCGAGCTGCCGCACGTGAGTGAACGTTTTTGGGACCAGCATCCGGAGTGGCGCGAGAAGACCGCCTTGCTCCAGGACGCGCAGCTCGATTGGCGCAAGCTCATGAACCTGACCAACCGCGCGGCGTTCGCCGAAGTTTCACGCGGCTTGCGCGGACTCATGGATCGATTCGACTGGGACGGCGTGAATCTGGCCGAGCTGTACTTCGAGTCGCTCGAAGGCCACGACAATCCGGCCCGTTTCACACCCATGAACGACGACGTGCGCGCCGAGTTTAAAGCTGCGTCCGGAATCGACCCCCTGGATCTATTCAAGCCCAATACCAGCGCGCCGTCGATGGCGAAATTTCTCGATTTTCGCGCGGATCTGGCGAGCCGCCAGCAGGCCGAATGGATCGCCCAGGTGGAAGATATCCGCAAAACCAAACCCTGGCTGGATCTGACGCTGACCCATGTGGACGACCGATTCGACACCACCATGCGCGATAAGATCGGAGCCGATACGTCGAAGACGCTGCCGCTTCTGACGCAGCACGATTTCACGTTTCTGATCGAGGATCCGGCCACCGTCTGGAACCTCGGCCCGCAGCGCTATCCCCAGATCGCCGCGCGCTATCAGGCGCTGACGTCTCGCACGGAAAAGCTGGCCATAGACATCAATGTCGTCGAGCGCTATCAGGATGTCTACCCCACCAAGCAGCAGACCGGCTCGGAGTTGTTCTCGCTGCTGCATGTCGCTGCGGCCGCATTCCCGCGTGTAGCCGTATATTTCGAAAACTCGATCCTGGCGCCGGACCTGCCGCTGCTGCCGTCCGCGGCGGCTACGGTGCAGCGCGCGGAAGAAGCCTCAAATGGCAAGGGAGACAAACTGATCGTCGAATCCCGCGCAGGCGTGGGCGCAATATGGTCCGGTCCGGCGCTGGTCGATGGACGGCCTTGGCCGGTGGCGTCGGATACCGTTGTGTGGCTCGCACCCGGAGCGCATTCCGTCCAGCCGGCCGCCGTGAAACCAGTGCTCCGGCTGCTCGATCTGAACGCCGAACTTCATTCGGCTTCAGCGGTCCCCGGCGGCATCGAGTTCGCCTATCGCAGCAGCGCCCGCGCACTGGCCCACTTTGAAACGCCGCCCGCGAGCTTTCAGATCGACGGCGCCGACGCGCACCCCATCATGCTCGGGAACGTGGCGATACTGCCGCGCGGCCAGCATGTGGTGACGGCGATCCGGTAGCTCGCACACGTGGAGCGGGCTTCAGCCTGCAACGGGGACTTCAGTCCCCGCTCTGGGACGCAAGTCGCAGGGCCCGCTCGAAGACCTCCCGCAGCATTGCGGCGGTGAGTTTCCCCGTCGACGTGTTCTGCTGGCTCGGATGATACGACGCGATCAGCACCGGCAATCCCGGACCGGGGCGATACACGCGAAGGTGCCCGAACGGAAACGCGGCCAGGCTCTTGATCGCGCCGCGGTCGCGCAGGATGCCTAAATAGGTCCGGAGCGCCACGCCTCCGAGTGCCACCACCACCCGCACTTCTTTGAGCAGTTCCAGCTCGCGCTCCAGATAGGGACGGCATCGCGCGAGTTCTTCCGGCAGCGGCTTGTTATCCGGAGGCGCGCAGCGCGCCGCTGCCGTGATGTAGGCGCCGCGAAGCTCCAGGCCATCCTGACGCGAGCGGCTTTCGGCCTGCGACGCGAATCCAGTCTCATAGAGCGCGCGATAGAGAAAATCGCCCGAGCTATCGCCGGTGAATATGCGCCCGGTGCGGTTGGCTCCGTGCGCTCCCGGCGCCAGGCCGATCAACAGCACTCGCGCGCGCGGATCTCCAAAGCCGGGCACCGGTTTGCCCCAATACTCCCAGTCGAGATAGGCCCGCCGCTTGACGCGCGCCACGTCACGGCCGTAGGTTCGCAGCCGCGGGCACAGCTCGCAACCAACGATCTTGCGATTCAGGATTTTGATCGCATCGCTCAAAAGCTTTTGTACCGCATGTTGTAATCCAACGCCACCCTAAAGCGCCATAATAACCGGATGACAGCCAAAGGGCTTCGATCACCGGATGTGGTGCTGATGGTGGTGGCCGGAGTCGCCGTCGCGATTCTGGGGCCGTACGCGCTCTATCAACTTTCGCCGCACGTCCCTCGAGTCTCCACCCAGGAGACGCAATCCGGCCCGCTTGGTATCGACCTCGATACCGGTGAGCTGGACACGCTTCCGGATTCGCTTCGCGAAGGCGCGATGCTGCTGCTCACCACCGAAACCCCCGAGCCTCCCGACGCGATCGCGAACCTTGCCGTGGCCAGCGGCGCGAATGTCTTGCGGCCGGTTTCCGAAGCGGTGGAGGAGACACAGCCGGTACTGTTCTGGTCGCCCGCGTTTGGCGAACCGCCCTATAGCGTGTCCGTAACCGACGAGCGTGGCCTGGTGATCGCGCGGGCCCAGGGGATTCAGAATACGTCCTGGATGGTGCTGACGCCGCTGCGCCGCGGCGGCGAGTACACCTGGCAGGTCACCGTCATGGGCGCGACCGAACAAGCGTCCTTCCGGGTCCTGGACGACGGTCAGATGATGCTGTGGCGAGCCATGCTGGCCGCGCACAAGGATTCCCACCTGGTCATCGGGTTGGTCGCGCAACAGCTTGGAATGCTGGCCATCGCCGAGCGGGAGTATACGGCCCTCACCAAAGCCTACCCGGATTCGGATACAGCCGCGCTGCTGCTCAATAATGTGGCGGACTTGCGCAGCCGTTAAATCTGGAGTTTCCTACACCGCCGCTGCGGGCGCGACTTTCTTGCGAGTGCTGCGACGTTTCTCCACGGGAGGCGTGCGGTCGCTCTTCTTCAGGTTGGGGAGAACGATGGAGAGAACAAACTTCTTTTCTCCGTGGTTGTCCCACTTGATCACGATATATTCCTCGTTACAGGACAGCACGCTTCCCAGGCCGAACTTGGCGTGCTCTACTTGGGCGCCCTGTGCGAAGGCTGGTTTAGTGGCCATTTTTCCTCTTAATAGATTGTAACAAAGGCCGGAAATAGCCGCTTTAGGAGCGGGACCTGTCTACCTGCGAGCCATTCGTCCCCGATTACTTCGACACCGTCTTCAATCCTTGCCCGGGCCTGGACGATGTCCCGCCGCGGGGGGCCATCATCCGCAATGCTGACGTCGTCGATGTGGCCACGGAACTCGTCGTGGGCGCGCTGTCATAGGCAACTTGCAAGGTCGCAATGGCTCTCCCATTCGCCTGGAGCATCAGAACCGAGGAATTATTCGAGCCGCCATCGACCAGAACCTTGAGGATGCCGGACGGCAACGACGTCTTGACTATATTCGACAGTAAATCGGCATAGGTCCCGGCTTCCCCCGTAGTGGTGCTGTACCCGGGAATCGCAGGGGTCGTGCCTAGCCCGACCTGGGCTCCGGTGCTGTCGTAGACCCGGACCGTGTAAATGGTGGCTATCTTACCTTGGTTGTAGACGACTAAAGAAACGCGATGCGCGCCTCCGTCTTCGATGCCTTCCGCCGACCATTGGGGCCATTGGTTACCATCCCACGCGATGGGCACGCTCAGCGAAATGGTAGGGGGCGCTGAATAGATTAATTGCGGTGTTACGCTGAGGCAGGTTGTTGGGTCGGGGCAGTAAATCTGGGCGAACACCGAGCCGTCTTTGAGGGAGGGGTAGGACGGGCCCTCGCCCGGAGCACCCAGCAGATCGACTTCCGAGGGCTGGTTCGCTTTTAAGACAAAGGTGACGTCATTGCCGGATGCCGCAGACGAACCGTCTGGAAACGCGGTGTCTAGATTTTGGTTGTTCCCGCTGGTGTCGTAGAAAATATAGTCGACACCGACGGCGGCCGACGCGGGTCCCGCCACGCGGAGCGCAGTGACGTAGCCGCCGCCCGCAGCGAGCCATACAAATGTCCCGCTTACGTAGCAGTAATACCCAGTCGCCCCCGACGGGAGTGAAATCGTATAGCTACTGCCCGCGGCAACGTTGTCCACGGTTGAGCAATCGATGGGCGTCGTCGACCACCAAGCCGCTCCCGTGGTTGGTGGTACGGTCTGGCCGTGCAGCCCCGCCGCAGCCAGAGCCATCAATCCTAGAAAGCGTAGCGACTTCATAGACTTTACAGTTAGCACAATCTTATCGACGCTGCCTGGGCTGAACTGGTGTACACCGACCTTTCATAATTTAAAATCAGCAATTTGGCGGTGTTGGGAACTTGCCGCGCCAGTCCGGTGTCTATTGGGTTGACGGGAAGCAGTAGAATTGGACTGGGTGAGTAATGGCTGACTCCTCCGTGGGGTTCCAATTCGAATGCAGGACAGAGGCGTTTTCCACGCCGGCGCATGAAGAAGACTCGGCGCTGATCGCGGGATTACGCACAGGCGACGAGTGTGCTTATGAGATTCTCATTCAGCGCTTCGAGCACCCGGTCTATAACCTCGTCAGCCGGCTGGTGGACGATCCCGGGGATGCGGCCGACGTGGCCCAGGAAGTCTTTCTGAAAGTCTTTCGCAAAATCGGCGGGTTTCGGTCCGAGAGTTCTCTGAAGACCTGGATTTACCGCATTGCCGTGAACGAGGCGCGCAATCAGCGCCGGTGGTTTGTCCGACATCGCGGAAAAGAGATCGCGCTGGAGGCCGAATCCGACGCCCAAGGCCCGCAGGACTGGTTGGCCGATCCCGGCCGTAGCCCCTACCAGTCGGCTTCGGACCAGGAAACCCGCGCGCTGATCGAGTCGTCTTTGCAGGAAGTGAGTCCCAATTATCGAGCAGCCCTGGTGCTGCGGGAAGTGGAGGGTTTGAGCTACGAAGAGATCTCCGAAGTTCTGGAGGTTTCACTGGGAACCGTGAAGTCGCGGATCCTGCGGGGGCGGGAATCGCTGCGGAAACATCTGGTGGACCGGCTGCGGGTAACTCCAGCGGCGGAATTGCCGGTAGCGCTCGGTGTATCGGTCGGAACACAAGGGCCCCAACACGAGGGAGTGATGCGGTATGAATGATGACGTCCGCGAAGAACGCGTGAGCCAAGAACACGTGAGTAGCATGCTGGGAAGCCTGCCGCCTCGCGTGCCGCCCAGAGGGCTGACAACGTCGCTGCGCGTCATCGCTTCGCGGGAGCGCCAGCGGCTTATCGAGAACCGCGGTCTCGCTCAGGTTTTCGCCGCGTGGATCAGCCGGACGCGCTTCATGCTGCAAGATGTGCTGCGCCCCTTCATGTTGCCCGCTACTGGCGGCGTGTTTTCGGCCGTGGTTCTGTTCAGCATGTGGGTGGTGCCTACCTATCCTTTGCGGGCCACGATGGCCATCGATACACCCACCAGCCTTACGACTTCCGTGGATGTGGTGGATGGTTCGGTGGCGATCGGGCTGACCGACAGCGTCACGGTGGACGTAGACGTCGACGATCAGGGCCATTTCGTGGACTATCGGGTGGTCAGCGGCGCATCCGCCATGGCGGATCCCGCCGTCCGCCGCCGGGTGGAGAATCTGCTGTACTTCACCAGATTTGCTCCCGCCACCAGTTTTGGAACGCCCATGGCCGGCAAGGCGCGCGTGTTGCTCCTGCCCAGCCCCTGGATTTTCTCCGTTGATCGTTCGGACTGGCCCGGATTTTACGTCCGGGGCTGAGTCCCGCTACGCGCAAGCTAAGCTAAGACGTGGGTCGCCGTCTCGGCCAGCATTTCCTAACTCGTAAATCGACGCTCGATCGTATCGCCGAGTCGGCGTGCGGTGAGCGAACACCGCTGGTCATTGAAATCGGCGCGGGCCGCGGGGCGCTCACCGAATCGCTGCTGGAGCGGGCGGAAGCGGTGGTCGCCATTGAAATCGACCCGGTCCTGATTCACTACCTCCGCCAGAAATTTCGCGATGCCCTGGACGCCGGCCGCCTCATTCTGGCCGAAACCGACATCCTGAAGGCCGATCTCAGCGCCTGGGGGCCGGCCGTCATCGCCGGGAACCTTCCTTACTACATCACCTCGCCCATTTTGGAGCGAATTTTCGCGGCAAGTGCGAGCTGGAAGCTCGCTGTCACATTAGTCCAGGCCGAGGTCGCCGTCCGGATCGTGGCCCAGCCCGGGAATCGCGATTACGGATACTTGAGCGTACTGGTGCAAGCCCAGGCGCGTGCCGAACGGTTGTTCGAGGTGCCTCGCGCTGCGTTCCGTCCGCCCCCCAAGGTCGATAGCGCCGTGGTCCGGCTGGAGCCCATTGACGCTGGAATGAAAGATCTTCCATTGTTTCTTAAATTTGCAGGGAACTGCTTCCGCTATAAGCGGAAAACCCTGCGGAACAACCTGGCTGGGCTCTACGATCGGTCTGCCGTCGAATCGCTGGTCGGGTCCAAGGATCGCGCCGAGTCCCTCGGCGTCGCCGAGCTTGCCAAGCTGTTTCAGGCGTTGACAATGCGCCAGACTCTTGTATATCCTACAAAGAGTATTTGTTTGGGTTGATCTTCTGCTCCTGTGCTACCACTCTTCTGATGAAGAGTCCGGCTAGGGGCCGGCCCCGAGGCTTCGCAGGATTCTACGCTTGCGTGAGTATGGGCTAGTCCGAAGTCTACTACCCTCGTTTTAAATTTGGGATCGGTTCCGGCTGTGTTTAGCTTGTAGCGTCCAGTCCCCTGGTTCCTGGGTGGTTTCAACAGCTTTGATGTGCTCATTGCGCACGCGCGCGTTTCGATACGCGGGATGCAGTGGGCTTGTGGAGATAAAGAGTTTTGCCGACTTTTATTCAGCTCGTGCGCAAGGGCCGCCGCCCCACGCGCTATAAGACTGCCAGTCCGGCGTTGCAGGCTTGCCCGCAGCGACGCGGCGTGTGCACTCGCGTGTATACCACCACGCCTAAGAAGCCGAACTCGGCGTTGCGCAAAGTGGCGCGCGTCCGGCTGACCAATGGGATCGAGGTTACCACGTATATTCCCGGCGTCGGACACAATCTGCAGGAACACTCCATTGTGCTGATCCGCGGAGGCCGCGTGAAGGATCTTCCCGGCGTGCGTTATCACGTGGTGCGTGGCACGCTGGATACCGCTGGTGTGTCGGATCGCAAGCAGAGCCGGTCGAAATACGGCGCCAAGCGTCCCAAGGGCGCCGCGAAGTAGAGCCAAGAGGATCACATGCCACGCCGACGCAGACCTGAAACCCGCGAAATCATTGCCGATCCGGTATACAACTCGACTCTGGCGGAGAAATTCGTCAACTCCATGATGTGGGACGGCAAGAAGGCCGTATCGCAGCGGATTTTCTACGACGCCATGAATAAGATCAAGGAGCGTTCGCAGGACGATCCACTCAAGCTCTTCAAGAAGGCCGTTGAGAACTGCAAGCCGCTGCTCGAAGTAAAAACCCGGCGTGTCGGCGGCGCCAACTATCAGGTGCCGGTGGAAGTGCCCAACAATCGGCGCACGAGTCTCGCGATTCGCTGGATCCTGCAAAACGCGCGGTCCCGGCCGGAAAAGAGCATGCCGGAGAAGCTGGCCAACGAATTGAACGACGCGGCCAATGCGCGCGGCGGAGCCATCAAGAAGAAAGACGACGTTCATCGCATGGCGGAAGCCAACAAAGCTTTCGCGCATTACCGGTGGTAATGCTTATGCTTTCGCGCACTATCGCTGGTAAAGGAGAATACTGGTCCCTGTCGCCCCGGTAACTGAAGTATGGCAAGAACTGTAGCACTCGAGAAAATGCGCAACATCGGCATCATGGCCCACATCGATGCCGGCAAAACCACCACTACGGAGCGCGTTCTCTATTACACCGGGCGGACCTATAAGATCGGCGAGGTTCATGAAGGCACCGCCGTCATGGACTGGATGGAGCAGGAGCAGGAGCGCGGCATCACCATCACGTCGGCCGCGACCACCTGCGAATGGCAGGATTGCACCATCAACATCATCGATACTCCGGGTCACGTGGATTTCACGGCCGAAGTCGAGCGCAGCTTGCGCGTGCTGGACGGAGCCGTGGCGGTGTTCGATGCGGTGGCGGGCGTGCAGCCGCAATCGGAAACGGTGTGGCGGCAGGCCGATAAATACCGGGTTCCGCGCATCTGCTTCATCAACAAAATGGATCGCGTGGGTGCGGATTTTTATCGCGCCGTGGATACCATCGTGGATCGCCTGAAGTGTCGCCCCGTGGCGATTCAGATTCCGATCGGCAGCGAGGATCAGTTCAAGGGCATCGTGGATCTGGTTACGATGACCGCGCGCATCTGGCTGGACGAAACGCTGGGCGCCAAATTCGACGAGGTGGAGATTCCCGAGGACTTGAAGGCGCAGGCCAAGGAATATCACGATCAACTGGTCGAGGCAGTTTCCGAATTCGACGATCACTTGTTCACCAAGTTCGTGGATGGCCACGCCGTCACCGCCGATGAGTTGCGAGCCGGAATCCGCAAGGCCACCATCGCGCAAAAGATTTTCCCCGTGATCTGCGGATCGGCGTTCAAGAACAAGGGTGTGCAAAACCTGCTCGACGCGGTGGTCGATTACCTGCCTTCGCCGCTCGAAGTTCCGGCCGTCCGGGGCACCGACGTCGACGACACGGAAAAGAT
>Ga0209483_1000896_pt1 | contig 24107 bp, 26 predicted proteins | sample NGEPerA_FD_184508 | JGI IMG/M metagenome (GOLD analysis project Ga0209483, IMG submission 184508) | Arctic peat soil microbial communities from the Barrow Environmental Observatory site, Barrow, Alaska, USA - NGEE PermafrostL2-A... | ecosystem: Environmental > Terrestrial > Soil > Wetlands >... | reverse complement strand
CTACGCCGGCGGGCTTTACGGTCTTGCCTTGCTTGGCTTCGTCTCGGCGCTGGTGTGCGCGCTGTTCCTGCACATCCCGAAGCCAGTCGCGCCGGAGGCGGTCGGCGCGCCGGCGGAGTGACGCCGGCCCAGCCGGCGAGCGAGGCGGTCCGGATTGCGCTTCCGCGCATTCCCTTTACAAGGGGTTTTGTGAGCGGAAGGAACGGGAGCTGAGCCATGCAATCTGTCGTCATTACCGGCGCGTCGACCGGAATCGGCTGGGCCACCTCAAAACTGTTGCTGACCCGCGGCTTTCGCGTGTTCGGCAGCGTGCGCAAGCAGGCTGATGCAGACCGGCTGAAAGCTGAATTCGACGCGAATTTTACCCCGCTGCTGTTCGATGTCACCGATGAGGCCGCGGTGCTTTCGGCGGCCCGTCAGGTTCGCACCGCGCTCGATGGCGCGACGCTGACCGGGCTCGTCAACAATGCCGGCATCGCGGTCGCGGGGCCCGTGCTCGAGGTCGCGGCCGATGCCTATCGCCGCCAGTTCGAGGTCAATGTGATCGGTCCGATCATTGCCACGCAGGCCTTCGGCCCGCTGCTTGGCTCCGATCCGTCGCTGAAGGGACCGAAGGGCCGTATCGTGATGATTTCCTCGGTGGCGGGCAGGTCGGGCAACCCGCTGGCGTCGGCCTATTCGGCCTCGAAATTCGCGATCGAGGGGCTGTCGGAGAGCTTGCGGCGCGAGATGATGCTGTTCGGCATCGACGTCATCATCATCGCGCCTGGCGCCGTGAAGACCCCGATCTGGGGCAAGACCGACGACGTCGACATTTCCTCCGCCTACCGCAATTCGCCCTATGCGCCGGCGCTGGAAAAGGTCCGCGCCTTCACCAAACATCTCAGCGAGATCGGCCTGCCGCCGGAGAAGATCGCCGAAGCGATCGCCGACGCGCTGACATCGGCGAAGCCGAAGGTGCGCTATCAGCTCACGCCCGATCCGATGCGGCATCTGATCACGGGGATTCTGCCGAAGCGAATGGTCGACAGGATCATGGCCAAGCGGCTCGGACTGACGCCGAGCCCGTAAGGCCAGCTCGATGCCGATCCACATCTGCAGCACCTGCGGTACCTCCTATCCGGCCGGCGAGGCGCCGCCGCGGCACTGCCCGATCTGCGAAGACGAACGGCAATATGTGCCACGTAGCGGCCAGTCCTGGACCACGCCGGAAAAGCTGGCGGCCGGACACGTCAACGGCTGGCGCCGGCTGGAGAGCGACCTGTTCGAAATCCATACCCATCCGTCATTCGGCATCGGTCAGCGCGCGTTGCTGCTGCGGAAGCCCAAAGGCAACATCCTCTGGGATTGCGTTGCGCTACTGGATGAGGCGACCGAGGCGCTGGTCCGCGCCCTCGGCGGCTTGCGCGCCATCGCGATCTCGCATCCGCATTATTATACGTGCATGCAGGATTGGGCCCGCGCGTTCGAATGTCCGGTTTACCTGCATGCCGCCGACGCGCAATGGGTGATGCGCGCCGATCCCATGGTCCGCCATTGGGACGGCGAGACGCTGCAAATCGCCGAAGGCGTGACGCTCGTCAGGCTGGGCGGCCACTTTCCCGGCGGCGCCGTGCTGCACTGGGCTGATGGCGCGGAGGCAGGCGGCGCGCTCCTGAGCGGCGATATCGTGCAGGTGGCAGGCGACCTCCGCCGGGTCAGCTTTCTCTGGAGCTATCCCAATATGATGCCGCTCTCGGCAGTCTCGGTTCGCCGTATCGCCGGCACGCTGGCGCCCTGGCGGTTCGAACGGGTCTACGGCGCCTTCCCGGGACGGCAGGTGATGTCGGAAGGCGACCGTATGGTGCAACGCTCCGCCGCCCGCTACGTCGAACTGCTCGATGGCAACCAGCCCTGAAGCGCCCGCGGCGCCTGCCCGGTTAAGCTTGCCGCGCGCAAATTGCCGCAAGCGCCGGCCTCTCTGTTGCGCCATTATGACCGTTCCACTACGGTTTTATGACATGGTGCGGGCTCCGGCTGCGCCGTTCGCCTTCTGGTCTCTGCCAGCGAAGGGTCATAGCCAGCGCCGGGTTCAAGCTTGCGTACCAGCCCATGGCGCCTGCGCCAAATCCCGGTCCTGCCGCCGATATCGCCGCCGCATGTCCGACGTCGGTCGGCGTCTGGCGGCTATCGGCAGTGGTGGCGCCGCATCTGGCCGCGCTCGTCGTCATGCTGCAGACCGAAAACGATTTCGGCTCGCGCACCTGCTTTCTGTTGTCGTGGGGGATCCTGAACTTCTTGTTCATCGCCTTGTTGCGCCGTCCCGCGCTGTCGGGCGCGTTGTCGCTGACACTGGTCGTGGTGCTGATCCTGCTGTCGCGGCTCAAGCACGACATCGTGCAGATGACCGCGAACTTCGTCGACCTGATGGTGATCGACCGCGATACCGCGGCCTTTCTGTTTACGATCTTCCCCAATCTGCGCTGGTCGGTGGTCGGTGCGGCCGCAGTCATTCTGCCGCTGATGTATGCGCTGTGGTGGCTCGATCCGTTCCGCGTCCGCCGCCTGCCGGCGCTGGCCTGCCAGCTCGCCTGTCTGGCGGCGCTGGCCGGCTTTTCCATCACCTGGCCGGATGAAGCCTGGCGCGGCTATTACGACGACGGCTATCTGTCGAAATTCGCCCGCTCCGGCGTGACCGCGGTGTCGGACTTCATCAATTACGGCTTCATGGAATCGGATGCGACAGCCGAGACGCATCTCAAGGTGCCGCTGCTGGATTCCTGCCATCCGAGGGGCGTGCGGCCCAACATCATCATGATCCATGATGAATCCAGTTTCGACATCCGCGCCGCCGGCGGCGTCAGGTTGCCACCTGGCTATGGCAGCCATTTCAAATCGTTTGACGGCCGTGAGCGCAGCTTCCTGGCCGAGAGCAATGGCGGCCCGAGCTGGTTCACCGAATACAACGTGCTCGCAGGCCTGTCGTCGCGCTCGTTTGGCCGTTTTGCCTATTTCGTGACCCGCATCGCGTCCGGCCGCGTCGAGCGCGGATTGCCGCTTTCGCTGCGCCGCTGCGGCTACGACACCATCTCGCTCTATCCGGCCTTCGGCGCCTTCATGAGCGCGCGCAGTTTCCAGACCACGACCGGCATCGAGCATTTTTACGACGCCCACGATCTTGGCGCGAGCGACGTCGAGCCCGACCATTTTTTCTACGACAAGGCTGTCGGATTGATGGCGCAGGAGCCTCCGCAAACACCGCTGTTCATGTTCATCTATCTCGCCGCCAATCATTTCCCCTGGGAGACGCGGTTTCGTCCCGACCTGACGCCGTCATGGCGGGGGCCCGGCAACGAGCCCGTGGTCGACGAATATCTGCGCCGGCAGGCGATCTCAGCCGACGACTACCGCGGCTTCATCGCACGGCTGAAGAAGCGGTTTCCGGGCGAGCCGTTTTTGATCGTGCGTTACGGCGATCACCAGCCCGAATTCTCGCCGCATCTGCTCGATCCGGATCTGGACGAAGCCGGAATCGGCAAGAAGCTGGAGAATTACGATCCGCGTTACTATGCGACCTATTACGCCATCGATGCCATCAACTTCGAGCCGGTCGACAGCCCGACGCGTATGGACACGATCGACGGGCCCTATCTGCCGCTGGTAATCCAGGAAGCCGCCGGCATCCCGCTCGATCCTTCATTTGCGGAACAGAAGGATATCATGCTGCGCTGCAAGGGCTTGTTCTACGCCTGCAATGACGGCGCCGAGGCCCGCCGCTTCAACAGGCTGTTGATTGACGCCGGTCTGATCCAGGGGTTGTAGGCTACCGGCGCATGGGGCTCCCGAAGCGCACGAGAAGCGTGCCACGCCGCCTTGAGTGTGGCCGTGCAAACCTGCTAAAACGCGCCGAGCCAGGGGGCTTTCCGGGAGTTTCTCATCATGGTGATGCGTCTGTTCGCGCCGCAATTCCTTGTGGTCTGGGCGTTCCTCGCCTCGGCCATCGCGATTCATTTTCGCGGCAAGGTCCGGCTCGGGTTCTGGCGGCAGTTTTCCGACCATTCCACCATCATGGCGCCCTATAACGTCTTTATGTACATGTTCTCGGCGGTGCCGAACCGGCCGATCCTGCAGGTCGGAATGATCCCGGAACTGACGCTGCTTCGCGACAACTGGCAGACCATGCGCGAGGAGGCCCTGACCCTGTTCGCGCAAGGCCAGATCAAGGCCGCTGACAAATACAACGACTGGGGTTTCAACTCCTTCTTCCGCACCGGCTGGAAGCGGTTCTACCTGAAATGGTACGGCGCGGCGTTGCCGTCGGCGCTCGCCAATTGCCCGAAGACCGTCGAACTCCTGAATTCGATCCCCAACGTCAAGGGCGCGATGTTTGCAAGCCTGCCGCCCGGCGGCAAACTCGTGCAGCACCGCGATCCCTATGCCGGCTCGCTGCGCTATCACCTGGGATTGCTGGTGCCGAAGTCGCCGGGCGATTGCCGGATCTTCATCGACGGCCAGCCCTATTACTGGCGCGAGGGCGACGACATCCTGTTCGACGAGACCTATCTGCACTATGCCGAGAACACCACCTCCGACGACCGCATCATCCTGTTCTGCGACGTCGAGCGTCCCTTGCGCACGCGCGCCATGACCGCGGTCAACCGCTGGGTCTCCACGCACATCATCAACGAAAGTGCGACCCAGAACGAAGAGGGCGAGCACGTCGGCTGGATCAACCGCGTCTTCGGTTCGGTCTATCAGGTGCGCCTGGTCGGCAAGCGGATGAAGGCCTGGAACAAGCGGATCTATTACGCGGTGAAGTATTTGCTGATCGGCGGCATCCTCGCCGCCTTCCTGGCGACCGCCTTCACTTGAGGCGGGACTGCGGCAGGATGGCGCGGGCCTCGGCCCGCTTCACCTTCTCGTCTTTTCCGGCGCAACAGCTTGACCGCGGACGCCTATTTCATGTGAGATGGAACCCATGAGTCCCGCTCGCGCCCTGTTGTCACTGCTCCTGATTGCCGCTTGGTCGTCCGCGTCGGCGGAAACCATGAAGTTCGAGGATGCCTCGGCGCTGCTCGGCGCCAGCTGCGCCAAGGACATCACTGACAATTGCCGCGGCGTCAATCTCGATGCCGCCCGCCTGAAGGACTGCCTGACGCGTAACCAGGATGTGCTGTCGCCGCAGTGCAAGAATGGCTACGGGCAGGCCTTCGAGGCGATCCAGAAGCGGGTCGCGGCGCGCTCCGCCGTCACCAAATTATGCGAGCGCGACGTCGCCAAATTCTGTCCCGGCACGCAAAAGGGCAGCGGCGAAGCCATTACCTGCCTGCTCGCCGGGCCGCGTGGGGTCAGCATCAATTGCAACAAGGCCATCAGCGAAGCGGGGTATCGCTGATGCCTTCGACGACGAAAACGCCGCGCCGCATCGGCCTGGTCGGCCTTGCCCTGATCGGCCTCGCCGCGCTGCCGTGCCGGGCGCAGACCCAGGCGCACGGCGCGGGGGACGATTGGGCCGGCAAGCTCGCCGTCGCGGGAACGGCCTCCGATCTCGATGTCGCGGCTTTGCGGCAGCAGGCGGCCGACCGGATCAAGGCGAGGGCGAAGATCGATGCCGCCCCGCTCAAGCGGCCGCTGGTCGCGCCGGAATTGCTCAAACTGCCGCAGGTTTCCGTCGACATCCAATTCGATGAAGACGCCTCCGTGGTGCGACCGGAGTCCTACCGGACGCTGGGGCTGATCGCCGACGTGTTCTCGACGCCAGCGCTGATGGGATACAGATTCCTGATCGTGGCTCATACGATTTCGACCGGCAAGCGCGAGAACAACCTCCTGCTCAGTCAGCGACGGGCCGACGTGATCCGCGACATCCTGATCTCCACCTTCAAGATTTCGCCAAAACGCCTGCAAGCGCTCGGTCTCGGCGAGGAGCAGATGCGGGACAGCGCCCATCCCACGGCGCCGATCAACCAGCAGGTGCAGATTGTCAGCGTCGGAAGCCTGCCCGAGGTAAGCTCTTCCCCGACGCCGGCGGTCGTTCCTGCGAAAGCCGGCACTCATAAGCCCAGGCCCAAGCCCAGGCATTAGTTTGTAGCAACCGTTCACGGACGGTGGTGATCGGTCGACCTGGGTCAGCGCGCGTTGCAACGGTGTCGATATTTACTCAAGGAGGTTGAGATGGTGACGAGCCTGAAGCAGATGATGGAAGCGGCCAATGCCGCAGTGCCGAAGATCACGCCGGCGCAGGCGCGGGAGATGATCGCCAAAGGCAACACGCTGGTGGTCGACGTGCGCGACGCACCGGAGGTCGAGAAGAGCGGCAAGGTCGCTGGTGCGGTGCACATTTCACGCGGCATGCTGGAATTTCGCGCCGATCCGGAATCGCCGTATCACGACAAGAATTTTTCAAGGGACAAGAGCGTCATCCTGTATTGCGCGTCCGGCGGTCGCTCGGCGCTGGCCGCCAAGCTGCTCAAGGATATGGGTTACGATCACGTCTACAATGTCGGCGCCTTCAAGGATTGGGCCGAAAGCGGCGGTGCGGTCGACAAGCCCGCCGAGCCGGGGAAGTGAGCGGCAATCCGGGTGCTGTCTCGTATCTCTTGTAGGGCAGGTTAGCGCAGCGTAACCCACCGAACCCCCGCTACCGCTTGCCGATCTTCTCCCACAACCAGCGCGCCACCGCCGATGGCGAGGACGCGCCGTCGCCGCCGGCGGCGCGCAAATTGGCCTCGCGCATGTCGGCGATGTCGATCTTGCCGAGCAGTGGCTGCAGCGCCGATCGAAGCGCCTGGTCTTCGGCCCGTTTCGGCGCCAGCAGTACGATCGCGTCATAGGGCGGGATCGCATGCCTGATATCGTCCAGCACGACGAGATCATATTTGGCGATCAGTCCGTCCGACGTATAGCCCGCGATCACGTCGACCTCGCCGGAGGCTACTGCTGCATACATGAAGTCGGGCTGCATCTGCCGCTGCGCACGAAACGACAGGCCGTAGGCCTTTTGCAACCCGATCCATTCCGGCCGCGAGAAGAATTCGTAATCGCCCGCGATCGACATCGTCCGGGCATGGGAAACAAGATCGGCGATCGAGTGAATGCCGAGCGCCTCGGCGCGCTTTCGCGGCATCACCAGCGCATAGGCGTTCTCAAAACCTAACTCGCCGAGCAGCGTGATCTTCTGCTTGGCCAGTGTATCCTTCAATTCGCGCAGCAATTCCTCGCGCGGCTTGATATCGCTGTGGTGAAACTGGTTGGCCCACAGCGTGCCGGAGTAATCGACATAGACGTCGATATCGTTGGTCACCAGCGCGTCGTAGACCACGTTGGAGCCGAGCCCTTCGCGCGTGGTGGCCGAAAGCCCGGCTGCGCGCAGTCGCTGCGCGATCAGAGCCGACAGCACATATTGTTCGGTAAAGGTTTTTGCGCCGACGATATAGCTCGAAGGCGAGCGCGCCAGTGTGGGCACCAGCGTCGCTGCGACCAATGCCGCGACGCCGATTCCGCCGAGCGCGGTGCGCAGCCGGCTGCGCAACCGAAGCCCGGTCTCGATCAGGGCCAGCAATTGGTCCACCGCCAGCGCCAGCACCGCGGCGGCGAGACAGCCGAACAGCACGAACACCCAGTTCTGGGTTTGCAGCCCCGCAAAGATATAATTGCCGAGGCTGGTCTGCCCGATCGGGGTCGACAGCGTCGCGGTGCCGATCACCCAGACCGCGGCGGTGCGGATGCCCGCCATGATCACCGGCAGCGCCAGCGGCAGCTCGACCGTGAACAGCGACTGGCGGGGCGTCATGCCGACGCCCTGGGCCGCCTCGAGGATGGCGGCGTCGACGCCGTGCAGGCCAGTGATGGTGTTGCGCAGCACCGGCAGCATCGAATAGAGCGCCAGCGCCAGTACCGCGGGCAGGAAGCCGAAGGCGGAGAAACCATGGCCGAACCAGGCAAGTGACACCGAGGCCAGCGCCAACAGCAATGGATAGAACAGCGCCAGTAGCGCAAGCCCCGGCACCGTCTGCACGATCGAGGCAAGCCCCAGCAGCGCGCCGCGCATCACCGGGCGGTTGCGCGCGGCGATCGCGAGCGGCAGGCTGACGAGAAGCCCCAGCACCAGCGCGGTGACGCTGACGCGCACATGGTTGCCGAGATAATCGGCCAGATGTCCGAGGGCCTCGCTCCAGCGTGGATCGGTAAAAAGGCTCATGCCGCGCCGTCCCGCGGCAGCAGCATTTGCAGCCGCTCGGCCTGCCGCCGTGGCGTGCGCAGCAGTTCGCCGACATAGGCATCCTCGCTCCGCGAGAGCTCCGAAGGGCTGCCCTGCGCCAGCAGCCGTCCGCTTCGCATCACTGCGACGCGGTCGGCCAGCAAAATGGCCTCGCTCATGTCGTGGGTGATCATGACCGTGGTCAGCCCGAGCTTCTTGTGCAGGGCGCGGTAATCGTCGCCAAGCGCGTCGCGGGTCAAGGGATCGAGCGCACCGAACGGCTCATCCATCAGCACGATCTTGGGCTTTGCCGCGAGCGCCCGCGCAACGCCGACGCGCTGGCGCTGGCCGCCCGACAATTCATGGGGATAGCGGTCGCGATATTGCGCACGATCGAGCCGCACCAGGTCGAGCAGCTCGTCCACCCGCGCGGCAATCTCCGTCGAAGGCGTTCCGGTAAGCTTCGGCGTGATCCCGATATTACCGGCGACGCTGAGATGGGGAAACAGGCCGCCGCTCTGGAACACGTAACCGATACGGCGGCGCAGCGTAACCGGATCGACGCTGCTGATATCTTCGCCTTCGACCATGATATGACCGGTATCGGCCTCGATCAGCCGGTTCGCGAGCCGCAACAGCGTGGTCTTGCCCGAGCCGGAGCCGCCGACGATGGCGAGGAATTCGCCGTCGGCGACCTCGAGCGAGACGTCGTCGACGGCGCGAAGGCGGCCGCCGTCGAAGCTTTTGCCGACATGCGCATAGGCGATCAGAGGGGGGCTTTGCATTTCCGTTCGGCCACGGTGCTTCCCCCCTTCAGGGGAGGGGAAGGTTCAATTAGCACGTCGTGGCGCTTCATTGAACTTTTCCGGACTTAATTCCGTGTGGCGGGTTGGTCGCTATCGGTCGCCCCGCCGGATGCGGTAAATCGACGCTGCTCGCCCTAGCCCCGGTCAAGCGAATCCGGTCCCCTGTATGTTTCCCCCCGCTTTTTTTAGTATAAGCTCACGACCAACGGCGCGGCGAAGTACGACGTCCGCCTTTTCGGGAGGAAAGCATGACTTTATTCAGGTCGCCGGCTGTCATCGCGCTGGCACTTAGCTTGACATTCGCAACCCCCTCGCTGGCGCAGAAGAAATACGACACCGGCGCGAGCGACACCGAGATCAAGATCGGCCAGACCATTCCGCTCAGCGGACCGGCCTCCGCCTATGGCAGCATCGGCAAGGTGCAGGCCGCCTATCTCCGCATGATCAACGAGCAGGGCGGCATCAACGGGCGCAAGATCAATCTCATTCAATATGACGATGCCTACAGCCCGCCGAAGACCGTCGAGCAGGTGCGCAAGCTTGTCGAAAGCGACGAGGTTCTCACCACCTTCCAGCTCATCGGCACGCCGTCGAATGCCGCGGTCCAGAAATATCTCAACGACAAAAAGGTGCCGCAGCTTCTGGCCGGGACCGGCGCGACGCGCTTCACCGATCCCAAGAATTTCCCGTGGACGATCGCCTTCAACCCGAACTACCAGTCGGAAGGGCATATCTACGCGAAATTCATTCTCGCCAACTATCCGAACGCCAAGATCGCCATTCTTTACCAGAACGACGACCTCGGAAAGGATTACGTCAAGGGGCTGAAGGACGGACTCGGGGCGAAAGCGGACATGATCGTCGCCGAGAAGTCCTATGAGTTGTCAGACCCGACCGTCGACTCGCAGATGGTGACGCTGAAAGCCTCCGGCGCCGACCTTTTCTACAACATCACGACGCCGAAATTCGGCGCGCAGGCGATCAAGAAGGCCGCCGAACTCGGCTGGAAGCCGGTCCAGATCCTCGACATCAACGCCACCCCGGTCAGCCAGACGCTGGTTCCGGCCGGCCTCGATAACGCCAAGGACATCATCTCGGTCAATTACGGCAAGGACCCGCTCGACCCGCAATGGAACGACGACGAGGGCATGAAGCGCTACAAGGCCTTCATGGCCAAATGGGCTCCGAACGAGGACGCCAACAGCGGCATTGCGACCTACGGCTATTCGACCGCGTCGCTTCTGGTGCAGATCATCAAGCAGTGCGGCGACGATCTCACCCGCGCGAACCTCATGAAGCAGGCGACCAACGTCAAGACCTTTGTCGCCGACCTGGCGTTGCCGGGCATGACCACTTCGACGACGCCGGACGATTGGCGCATCAACAAGCAGTTTCAAATGATGAAGTTCGACGGCCAGCGCTGGGTCCTGTTCGGACCGATCCTGACCGACGAATACAAGACGAACTGATCGTTTTGAGTCCTCCGGGCGCGAGCCACCCGCTTGCGGGGAGAGGTCGGATTCGCGCGATAGCGCGAATCCCGGTGAGGGGGACTCACCACGAGTCGTGCTCGCCGTGACCCGACCCTCTCCTTGCGAAAGGGCGGGGAGAGGAGAAAAAGGGACGCGGCGGAGCGGAGCCGATGCGCTTCAGTTGGATCGGCCTGATCCTGGCCTCTTTGCTGGCGCCGCTGGTGTTCTGCGCCGTGATGCTGGGTTTTTCCTCCTCGGCCAACCCTTTCTTCTCGTTCCTGATCCTGTTCGTACCGGGCTGTGTCGTTTCCTATGCCACCACGGTATTGCTGTTCCTGCCCGCGCTGTTTCTGGTTTCGCGGTGGCGGCCGATGACCGGCCTGACGGTCTGCCTGCTCGGCCTGGTGCTGGGCGCTTTGGTGTTCGTGCCGCTCACCCTGATGGACTGGAAGAGCAGCGGTCCGGATTCCGGCCCTCCAACGGAAAGCTTCCTTGTGTTCTTCGAGCGCTGGGTCGCCGATCCTCTCACCGCCTTGTTTCCCGTGGCCGGACTGGTGACGGCGGGACTCTACTGGTGGCTGAGGACATGGCGCTGGAATTCGCGTTTGTCGAGCCGCGCGCCGCCGCGATGATTCCTGGACCGCCTTATTCGATCACCTCATCGGCGAGGGGGAGAACTTTCGCGGGGAACGTTGGCCCCGGGTCGATTGAGGCTGGCCACGAGGCCGCTTCTGATAGCGTCCTGACCAACCATGAACACGATCGGAAGCGCCGATGTCGCCTTCATCACCGCTCGCACCACAATGTCTCCGCCGATCGCGGCGATCACATTCACCCGGCGACGGATCAGTTCGTCGGCGAGCGCCGGCAACTTTTCGAAATCCCCTTCGGCCCACCGAGCTAGCGCGATCATCGGCGCTGCGTCAGCGCCGATCCCCTTAACGAGCGAGTCTGGTAATGGGGAGTCCGATTGCGACTGAGCCAGCCAACCAGATGGCACGCATCACTTCCGGGTTTCGTCACTGCGGGGTTCAGCTCGCCAGTTGCGATCAATCTTTTGGTCGTAGTGATCGGCGCTGGCCGGGCTCTTTCCATCCGCCTTACCTACCGTCTGCTGATCATCGCTCGGTTTCAGCTTCCAATCGCGATCGACTGCGCGGTTGTCGGGGTTGGATTTGTCGATGCTTTTTTGCTGCTCCGTGCTGACCGACGGTTTAGCGTTATCTTGCGCAAAAGCGGGAAAAAGCACCGACGATGCCAACAAGAACGTGGTGAGTGTAACGATGCGCATGACGAACAAACTCCTTTGTTGACGGATGTCCCTTGGTCCGGTCAGTCTCACTGACCTTTGCGAACAGCTGTGCTCCGAAACTCAACCTTCGTTTCACACAATCGTTCCGTGTCAGGGTGAATTCGAAAGAGCAAAACCTAAGCGAGCACGATCCTGGGATCGATAGCGTCGCAGTGCACTCACCCTGAGGTCTGGAATCATCTGTATCGGGCGGAGGGACCGTCCAGCTCTCGAAGAGGAAAGCCGAACGTTAATCCGGCCCGCACTTCATCCACCGGATGCCCATTCGTCAGAGCATGCCGCAGGCCAACGGTCGAAACTCAGATTGTCGCGAACCTGCCAAATGAGACCGACCAAAGCGGAAACAGCGTTGAATTGGCCAAACTCTTTTTCGACCTGGCGGCTGCCAAAAATTCACGAAACCGTGTGCGCAGTGTTCTTTCATCCCTGACGGGAACTAATCCGTGCATCTGCCCTTAATGGTGAGAAAGTCCAATTGGAGAAAACCGTCATGAAGATTGCGAAAATAATTTTAGCAGGTGCAACGATCGCCATGATCGGTTCCAGTGCATTGGCGCAGCAGGCGGTCACGGGCTCGGTCACCAAGATCGATGAGCCAAATGGCAAGATCACCATTCAACAAACCCAAAGCGGTACCGTTGGTGCGAACACCGGCGGCGGTGCCACGGCGGAATTCAAGGTCCAGGACGGTCTCTTATTCAATGCATTGCAACCCGGCGACAGGGTCGCCTTTACCGCAACCGAGATTGGTGGCGTCAAGACGATCACGAACCTTAAAAAGCAATGATCGCTTTAGCGGCCCGCGACCGCATGCCGATGTCCTCTCGCTAGTCAAGGCACCCGCACGACGAACGTCCCCGTTCTCGAGGACGGCCTCACCCACCAGAAATCCAGCGACACATCGGTAGTCTCGGATTCCATTTGAACCGTCCCATTTCGGTAGTGGGGCTCTTTTGATTTAAGGCGGAATTGGCCGCCGCACCAGCGGGTGCCAAAGCAGGGCACGGATTATCAGGGGGATACCAATGGCAGCTGGCAGCAGCCAATACGTGATTGGAGGAAGGTCTTTCCAGACGGGCAACTGCCTTCCGTTGTCCACATAAAAGGCGATCAGGAGCAAAACGTAAGATGTCCCCATGGCAGTGAGGTGAATTCTTGCCCAATTGCGCCCGCGTCGCCGTCTGGCTTGGCGACCGAAATACGCTCCCGCAAACGACAGCGCGCCAAGAACAAACAAGCGATAGTCCTCGGCCCAGCGTGCCGCTGCCAAGCTGGCTGCAGTTACAAAGACGCCCGCAAGACACCAAAAATAGATCGTCCCGTACCGGGGATGACGCCCTACACGTTTTTGACTGAGCATAGCGATAGCGCCTGTGACGCAGGCGAGACCTAACACGATATGAATTGCCACGACGGTAAGAAAGACCGAATTCGTAGAGGGAACGTCGATCCCTGCCAGATTCGTAGTTCCGTCGGTCATGTGACTTTACTGTTTTGCGCCTTCTTCCCACGCTTCAAGCACGTCTACTATACCGGACATTTCCCAAAGCCGCATACTGACGTTCGCGGCCGTCGCGGGCGTTACGCGAAGCGTCTTATGAATGAACGCGAACAAAGTTATAATATATCGCGAATAACGCAACCGAATGCGCGTGATTTTCGACCTTCTTGGAGAAGCCATAAGAGCCCACGACCCCCCATTTCTTTTATCCGGACGAACTTCCTCAAAGGGGCCCGAGGTCGCCACGCAGTGGCTAGCGTCAACGGCAAGAACTCCGGTCGATTCCGCAATTGGTTCTGTGCTTCCGAAAACCTGACCTCCCTGAAGGACGGGCTTGCAGGCGATCCCGGCCATAGCCTGGGCTGGAACGCAAAGCACCAAGGCTGCGGCGAGCCCGGCCATCGCGCGTGTGTCGGACGCATGCGAAGAACCTTCTTTCCGTGTGTTACCGCTGTATCGCGACGGGGTCTTTGACCCTGAGCACCGCGAGCGCGGTCAGGGCTGCATAGATGCAGAAACCGGATGCAATGGCCGCGAAGAGACCGGTTGCGCCGAGGCCCAGCCAGTATACTGCCGCTAGTCCTGCGCCCGCGCTCACGAGCAACCGCACTGCGTTTGCGATCATCGCTGCAAAGCCGCGACCGTATCCCTGGCATACGAAGAAAAGCCCGAGGCCGAGACCGAAGCAGACATAAACCGGTCCGACGATCCGCAGATACATCGCGCCAATGCGCGCCACCTCGGCGTCATCGCTGAATAAGCCCAGCCAAATGCCGGGTTGCAGCGCGACGATCAATCCCAAGGTCCCGCATAGCAGCGCGATCGTCGCCGTTCCCGTCCAGGCGATCCGGCGAGCGCGGCCAAACTGTCGCGCGCCCCAATTCGTCCCCACCATCGCAACGATCGCTGTTCCAAAGCCGAAGGCGATGGGCTGCATGATGTATTCGAGTCTTGCTCCCATCGCATAGCCGATGGCGGTTTCGGGGCCGAACTGGCCGGCGATGCCGGTCAGCACCACGACAGACAAGTTGGTAATCGAGGTGTTGATCAGGCCCGGCACGCCAACCTTGAGAATATCAGCGAATAGCGCCCATCGCGGCAGCCGCCCTCGGAAATTCAAATGAATGATCGAGCGGGAAGAGCGAAGGTAGAGAATCATGATGAGGCTGCCGACGCCGAAGGGGATCACCAGCCCCCAGCCGGCACCTGCAGGACCCAACGCCGGAAATGGTCCATACCCGAACATCAGAACAGGCGCGAGTGCAATGTGCGCGATCACGCAACCGACCAGAACGCCGGCATGCAGGCTCATATTGCCTGTCCCCCGCACTGCGTTGCCGAGCAGGTTGAGCACGGTGATACAGACGGCGCCCCCGAAGGCGACATCGGCGTATGCAAGCGCGTCCATCAGCATCTTGTCGCGCCCGCCCATCCAACCAAAGAGATAAGGAGCGGCCAGCAGCATCACTGTCGAAAAAATTGCGGCAAGCGCGAGCGCCAGCAGAAATGCGTGGAAGGCCAGTTCATCGGCGCTCTCGCGCTTGCCCGCTCCAAGCGCGCGTGCGACGGCAGACGACACGCCGGCGCCCATGCCGCTGTTGGTGGTTTGCAGAACCAGCATGATCCATGGAAATGCCAGTGAAGCGCCCGCCAGCGCGTCCGTTCCGATCCTGCCCAGGAAAAAGCCGTCAAAGATGATCACGGCAACAAAAGCGATCAGGTTGAGAATGTTCGGCGCCGCCAGCCGCAACAACGTCGGGAAAATGGGTCCCTCCAGCAGCAACTTTGTTCGTGCGGCTACCGGACGAGCCGCAGGTGCCAGCTTGGCGACGAGCGCTGGCGAATAGGGCGAAGGTGGATCGGCAATGGACGGATCGGTCATAAGCGCTCCTCCCCATGCGGGGCTGGAGCAGCGCTTGGGACGGGAGCGTCCTCAGGAAAACCGGGTGGCTGCAGGAGGACCCGATAGCGTTTCGCTTGGCGAAGCCCGCCTACATCGCCCAACGCGGGATCGGCAGGCAACGCATGTTTTTTCCGATCATCATTAGAAATTTTGATGGCTGGCCGACGCAGCGGCAATCGCGAACGCCTGCGCCGCAAAACTGAAGAAGTCAGTTGAGCTACTTCGTCTCCCCATACTTCACTTCGTCAAACAGGGTCACGCTGTCGGCCTTCGTCCATAGTCCCATTTTCCCGGCATCGATGAAGGTGGAATCCTCGACCTCAAACAGTTGTTTGCCGTTGAAAAACACGCTGAAGCGCGAGGCTTTGAAGTCGACGCGCAAGCTGTGCCAGGTGTTGGCCGGAACCTTGACGGTTGTCCCATAACCTCCCTTCCGCCCGACAATATCGAGCGCACTACGGACACCGCTGACGGTCTTGTAAAGAACGACATTGTCCTCGAGCGCGTTGGCCCGCGTCACATAGTAATTATTGGCATCTTTTGCTCGCCAAATAATGCCGCCGGCGCGGTCCTGAGACCCGGCGATGGCCTTGAACTTCATCTCCACGAAGCCGTCCTTGATGGCGGCGTCGTTCTTCAGGATCAACGGGAAGGCCGCTCGGCCGGATTGCTTCAGAACTTTCGATTTTGATGGAGCAGTCTCATCGATTTCGGTCGTCCATTTTGGATCGCCGGATCCCGTGAGGGTGGATGTCCAACCTTCAGGCGCGGCGCCGATCTGGTTGCTCTCGAAACTGATCGCATGGTTTGACATGTCATTGACCTCCATGAAGTTGCGGTCAAAACGCAAATTGACGAGCGCTTGGTCATTCAAAAAGCTTTACCGGGCCCTTGATCGCCTTCCAGGCGAAATGTCCGCCCGCCATGTAACGGGCGTCGAACCCAGCCTTGCGCAGCGTCGAAGCCGTCTGGCAGCCGATGTGGAAGCCATAGACGCAGAACGTGACGACGGGCTCGGTCTTGGAAAGGGTATCAATCCAGTCATCCAGGCGTTCCGGATCGCGCCAGACGGCTCCCGCCATGATATCCTGCGCCTTGGTCGTGTAGTGTTTCGGACGGGTATCGATGATCTGGACCGGCGTTCCCGAATTCATCATCGCATGGACTTCTTCGACCGAGATCGAGGGCACGTCGGCAAACTCCTTTTGTTCGAGTGGCCGAGGGGGCGCAACCTTGATCGCATCTTCAAATCGCAGCGTTACAGCGGACCAATCGATGTTGCGCATGAATGCAGCAATATAGGCGCTGGCATTCGCGCCAAATTCCAGGTGGTACGCATGCTCGTACATATCGAGGGCGAGTATCGGCACGCCCCCCGCGATACTCTGGGAGTGGTCCGACGCGATCTGATTGACGAGTCGGCCATCGCGTGGAACATAGCTGAGCAGTACCCAGCCAGAACCACCGGCCAATCCATTGGCAATTCCGACAAACTCCTGACGCCAGCGATCGACACTGCCGAAGTCCTTTGCGACGGCGCAGGCAACCCGGTCCGGCAGGACGCGCCCGTCGCCGCCAAGGCTTGCAAAGTACAATTCATGCAAAAGCGTTGAATTGAGCGCCGCAATCTCCTCACGCTTCAGACGGACAAGCGACTGGTCGGAAGTCTTGCTGAAATCGAGCTGCTCGATTTCCCCGGCGATGGCGTTCAAGCGATTTAAGGCTGCGCCATAGTTGTTTTCGTAATGGCTCTCGATCAGGCGCGCAGATATCCCATTCAACGTCCAGGGTCGGCAATAAAGCGGTGCAAGTTGATATCGCATTTTAGCCCTCCTTTGGTGTCAATTTGGGACGCCGTTCAAGCGCGCCAGAACGGTTTGCGGGCTTCCCGAAGGTCAGCTTCGCGGGAAATGCCGACATCTTTCAGTTGCCCGTCGTCGAGCGAACCCAGTTCCTGCCGTCCCTGCCGGCGAAGCAGCCAGAGCTCCGCGGTGTGGAATAGCCCCGACAGCACGTGTCTGCCGGTCCTGTCGCCAGAAGTGGCGGCGTGCAATTTCAAAACGGATGATCGCTGCATCCGGATGCTCCATCTGGCGGCGGGCCAGTCGGGCAGCCCGCGGAACGAAACCAATAGAACCGGGAATGCCTTGTCAGCAAAGCATCTATTCTCTAGCCTGCCCCAGATTTTCTCATGAAAGCAGACGATGCCGCGCCGTCTACCGCCGCTCAACGCGCTCAGGGCCTTCGAGGCTGCGGCGCGAAGCGAAAGCTTCACGCAGGCAGCCGAAGAACTCTGCGTTACCCAAGGCGCCGTCAGCCACCAGGTCAAATTGCTGGAGGCGACGCTCGGCATCAAGCTGTTCAACCGCGAACGCCAGCGCCTCGTCATCACCGGCGCCGGCCGCGAATATCTCAACGTGGTGCGCGACGCTCTGGACCGGATCGCTGCCGGCACCGAGCGTCTGGTCCAGCGTCAGAACGCCGGCGTTCTGACGGTGAGCACCTCGCCGGATTTCGCGGCCAAGTGGCTGGTATACCGGCTCGGGCGGTTTGCCGAGGCGCATCCCGGCATCGAACTGCGGGTTTCCGCAACGATGCATCATGTCGACTTTGCCCGCGAGGATGTCGACCTTGCGGTCCGGCACGGCGACGGCAACTGGAGCGGCCTCGACGCGGCCCGCCTTTGTCCCGAACAACTGTTTCCTATCTGCAGCCCAAAACTCCTGTCCGGGCGCAACCGAATCGCAAAGCCGTCGGACCTGCTGAAATTTCCGCTGTTGCATCTCGACGACTGGAAAGCCTGGTCGAGGTGGCTCGATGCCGCGGGGGTCGCTGTTGCCGGAGTGCCTCGCGGCCCGGCTCTCAACCATGCGAGCATGCTGATCGATGCCGCCATCGATGGCCAGGGTATCGCGCTGGCCCGCACGTCACTTGCAGCATGGGATCTGATCAACGGCCGCCTCGCGAGACCGTTCGAGCTGGGATTGAGATTGTCGAAAACGTACTGGATTGTCTGTCCGAAAGCGACGTCCAGCGTGCCAAAAATCGCAACCTTTCGGAAATGGCTGCTCGCCGAGGCAACCGAAGACACGCGCCGTCTCAGAAAGACGCCTCCTTTGAAATAGCCAAGGGGGCTGCCGGTGTGCTGTCACAGGAGGCCTGCGATCACCGGCGCTTTGCAGCGCTTCATTGAACTCCTCGGCGCGAGGGGCTAAGTCATCCCCTGCAAACGGGGAGGGGCCTGGTGGGTACTGCACAGCCGACGGCGGTCGCGCTCGACGATGCGACGGTGGCGTTTCGTCTGGCCGACGGCCGCGTCTATACTGCGGTCGAGAAGGCCGCGCTCAACGTCGCCCATGGCGAATTCGTCGCCATCGTCGGGCCCACCGGATGCGGGAAATCGACGCTGCTCAACGTCGCCGCCGGCCTGCTGCGGCCGGCCTCGGGCGCGGTGCGGATCTTCGATGCGCCGCTAGCCGGCCTCAACCGCGAGGCCGGCTATCTGTTTCAGGCCGATGCGCTGTTTCCCTGGAAGACCGCGATCGACAACGTCGCGATCGGGCTCGAGATCAAGGGCGCGCGTCGGGCGCAGGCGCTGGAGCGCGCGCAGGGCTGGCTCACGGCGGTCGGTCTCGGCGCGTTCGGCAACCGCTATCCGCATATGCTGTCGGGCGGCCAGCGCAAGCGTGTCGGCCTCGCGCAGGTCCTGATCCGCGACCCCAAGATCCTGCTGATGGACGAGCCGTTCGGACCGCTCGACGCCCAGACCCGCCAGATCATGGGCAATCTGCTGCTGGATTTGTGGAACGCCGACCGCAAGGCGGTGCTGTTCGTCACCCACGATCTCGAAGAGGCGATCGCGCTTGCCGACCGCGTCGTCATCATGTCGGCGGGGCCGAGCGCGCGCATCATCGGCGACTGGCGGGTAAGTCTTGCGCGGCCGCGCGATATCTTCGAGGTCCGGCTGGAAAAGGAATTTCATTCACTTCACCGCGAGATATGGAGTGTTTTGAAGGACGAGGTGTTAAAGGGATACGCGCAAGCGGCCGGGTGAGCTTGCATCCGGACGGATCACCGAAAATCACGATCAACAGAATCAACGATCAACCAGATCAACGGTCAACAAGATCAACGATCAACCAGATCAAAGGGAGATGTCATGCTGTTACGAGGTTCAATTCTCGCGGGCGCCGTCACGCTGGCCGTGTTCGGCTGGTCCCAGGGCGCGACCGGCCTGATCGGCACGTTCTCGAAGCCCTGATGCGGAACGTTCGCCACAGCGGTCCCTCCGGCGCAGCCGCGCGCGCATGTCGTCCCGGCGCAGGCCGGGACCCATGCGCCGCGGCCACGCTTGGTGGCGCGCCGGCCGACGGCTTTTCTAACGACGGAACTCAGTGGTTATGGGGCCCGGCCTTCGCCGGGACGATGGCAGAGGGATGGCGGCCATGTCCCGCCTGAAACTCCTCTCATTGCAAGTGCTGGTCGCCGTCGTCGGCCTCGGGCTGTGGCAATTCTTCGCCACCGTGCCGGTGTTCGGCCATCTGCTGCTGCCGCCGTTCTTCTTCTCCACGCCGGTGGATGTCGGCAGCCAGATCGTCGACTGGTTTGCCCGCGGCGTGATCTGGAAGCACCTGGCGATCACGCTGTGGGAATCGATCCTTGCGTTTGCGATCGGCTCGCTCGGCGGCGTCGGCGTCGGCTTCTGGTTCGCGCGCCAGCCGGTCGTCGCCGCGGTGTTCGATCCCTATGTCAAGATGGCCAACGCGCTGCCGCGCGTGGTGCTGGCGCCGATCTTCACGTTGTGGCTGGGCCTCGGCATCTGGTCGAAGGTGGCGCTCGGCGTCACGCTGGTGTTCTTCATCGTATTCTTCAACGTCTATCAGGGCGTCCGCGAAGTCAGTGGCACCGTGCTCAACAACGGCCGCATGCTCGGCATGAGCGAACGGCAGCTGACGCGGCACGTGTACTGGCCCTCGGCGCTGTCGTGGATGTTCTCTTCGCTGCACACCTCGGTCGGCTTTGCCGTGGTCGGCGCCGTGGTCGGCGAATATCTGGGATCGGCGGCAGGCCTCGGCTATCTGATCCAGCAGGCCGAAGGCGTGTTCGACGTCGCCGGCGTCTTCGCCGGGATGTTCGTGCTTTCGGCCTTCGTGATCCTGATCGATCTCGGCGTGACCATGGTCGAGCGGCGGCTATTGGTCTGGCGGCCGGAGGCAGTGGAAGCACGCGGCTGACGCTGCGATGGACGCGGCGTTTGTTACAGCCGTCTGATTAATCGTTATTTGCCTTGCGCGGGCGACGAAAGGCATAACGATGCCGGCCGCGCATCGAGCGGCTTCGACCCGCGCAACGGCCGATGGCAGATGATCTCCGTACAGGACAAGAGTCTGCTCGATGAATCCTCGCTGCGCTACGCCGGCTGGCGCGTGGTAGCAGCCTGTTTCCTGATGGCGCTGTTTCTGTTCGGCTTCGGCCTGTACGGCCAGGGCGTCTATCTGGCCGAGCTGCAGCGCCTGTACGGCTGGCCGGCGGCCCTGATCGCCGGCGCGAGCACGCTTTCCCTCCTGCTCGCCAATATCCTCGCGACCTTCACCGGTGAATTCGTGGCCCGGCTCGGCGCGCGGCGCCTCGTGCTGTCGGGAATTGCGGCGCTGGCCGCCTCGATGGTCCTGCTCGCATTCGCGACCGCGCCGTGGCAGCTCTACATGGCCTTCACCCTGATGGCGCTGGGGTGGATCGGCATGGGGACGGTGGTGATCGCAACCGTCGTCAGCCTGTGGTTCGTGCGCCGCCGCGGGCTTGCCATCAGCCTTGCATTCACCGGCGCGAGCACCGGCGGCATCGTCGTCACGCCCTTGCTCGTGCTGCTGGTTGCGCGATTTGGTTTCACGGCCGCAATGCTGACCGCGACCGCGATCATGCTCGTCATTCTCGTGCCGGTTGCCCTCGCCTGGATCGGCGCGCCATCCGCCGGCAAACCGGCGGAGACGCCGATCGATATTCCCTCGCGAAGTGCAGTGTCCGCTGCGCCGGAAGAAATATCTCGCGCAACACTGATGCGGAGCGTGGCGTTCTGGACCATCTCGATATCCTTTGCGCTGGCGCTGGTGGCGCAGATCGGCTTCATCGTGCACCAGATCGCGCTGCTTGAGCCGAAGGTCGGCCGCGCCAGCGCCGGCTTTGCGGTTTCCGTCATGACATCGATGGCGATCGTCGGACGTCTCGCCCTCGGCCTGGTGGTCGACCGCTTCGATCCGCGGCTGGTCACGGCGCTATCGCTGGTGAGCCAAGCCGCGGCGCTCGCGACCATCCTGCAGTCCGATCAGGTTGCGATCGTGCTGACGGCCTGCGGCGTGTTCGGCTTTTCGGTCGGCAATCTGATCACGCTGGCGCTGCTGATCATGCATCGCGAGTTCAGCGCCGGAAGTTTTGTGGTCGTCATGGGGCTGTCGAACGCGATCAGCGGAACCGTTGGCGCGCTCGGTCCCGGATTGGCCGGCCTCGTTCGCGGCTGGAGTGGCGGCTATGACGCGGTGCTGATGCTCTGTATCGCGCTGGAGCTGCTTGCGACGGCGATCGTGATGCAACGCGGGCTGTGGAATTGGCGGGCCGCCGCCGCATGACGTCATTCCGGGGCGATGCGAAGCATCGAACCTTAGATGTGCAATTGCACATCGGGGAATCTCGAGATTCCGGGTCTGGTCCTTCGGACCATCCCGGAATGATCGTCAAGAGATGGTCAGTTCAACAGCTTGGTATCGTCCGGCGCCTGCGGCGGGGTCTTGATCGCGATCGCCTTGATCGTCCGCCCCGTCACCTTGCTGCCGCCATGCGGCGTGCCCTTCGGGATCACGATGAGGTCGCCCGGCTTGATCTGCACTTCCTTGTCGCCGAGCCAGATGGTCCCGGTGCCTTCGAGGACATACTGGATCTCGTTGGTGTTGGGATGCAGATGTTTTGGCGTATTGCCGTCCTGGATCGCGAGGGTCATGCCTTCGGCTGTGACGAACTGCTTGTTGCGCATGCCGGACGCGTTCGCGGGGCTCAGCGCGTCGCCTTCCAGATCGCCGGTGTGAATGACCTGCGCGGTGATGTTCTCGGTGGCGGCGTGCGCGGGTTGCATGAAATAGGTGACGCCGCAGCCGGCGGCGAACGCGGCGGCGATCGATAGAGTCATAGCGATGCGATTCATGGTGGGGCCTCCCCTCAGGTGTTTTTATCGTGCCGATGCTAGGCCGCCGAAGCCCGCTTGACCAGCCGACGGGCCCGTCAAAGCGCCGCGGACCGTCCAAAAAAGATCATGGGCCGGGAATGGAATAAATCGCCAGCGGGCTGAAAACCCGGCGTGGCCCGGCAGATGCTGCTTGGCACCAAAGTCGCCTTCTCAAGCCCTCCGCAGTCCTCTATCTTGCCGCCAAACCGAGGGAGGAAATCATGGGAAAGATGTTCGGCAGGCTGGCCGGAACCGTACTGGCGCTGGCGCTGACGTCAGGTCTTGCCGCAGCGCAAACCAAGATCACGGTCGCGGTCGGCGGCGGCGCCTGCCTGTGCTATCTGCCCACCGTGCTCGCCAAGCAGCTTGGCGAATTCGACAAGGCCGGTCTCAACGTCGAACTGGTCGACCTCAAGGGCGGCTCGGACGCGCTCAAGGCCGTGCTCGGCGGCAGCGCCGACGTGGTGTCCGGCTATTTCGACCACTGCGTCAATCTTGCCGCCAAGAAGCAGGAGCTGGTAGCCTTCGTGGTCTATGACCGCTATCCCGGTCTCGTGCTGGTAGTGTCGCCGTCGCACAATGGCGAGATCAAATCGATCAAGGATCTCGCCGGCAAGAAGGTCGGCGTCAGCGCGCCCGGTTCTTCGACCGATTTCTTCCTGAAATATCTCCTGAAGAAAAACGGTCTCGATCCGACCAGCGCTTCCGTGATCGGCGTCGGGCTGGGCGCCACCGCGGTCGCCGCCATGGAGCAGGGCCAGATCGACGCCGCCGTGATGCTCGATCCTGCCGTCACCGTGCTGCAGGGCAGCCATCCGGACCTGCGCATCCTCAGCGATACCCGTACGCAGAAGGATACGCTTGAGGTGTTCGGCGGCGAATATCCGGGCGGCGCGCTCTATTCCACCGCGGCCTGGGTCGCTTCCCACGAGAAGGAGGTGCAGGGCCTGACCAACGCCATCGTCAACACGCTCGGCTGGATCCATTCGCATTCGGCGGAAGACATCATGGCCAAGATGCCCCCCGAGATGGTCGGCAAGAACAAGGAGCTTTATCTCGCCGCGCTCAAGAACACGATCCCGATGTATTCGGAGACCGGCAAGATGGATCCCAAGGGCGCCGACGCGGTGCTCGCGGTGTTCAGCGAGAGTTCGCCCGACGTCGCGAAAGCCCATGTCGACGTCTCGAAAACCTTCACCAACAAATTCGTCGACCAGGCCAAAAAGACGACGGGGGTGAACGCCAAATAAGCCGGCTTGAGCGGCATGACGCCGCCGGTCATCCATCGCATCACCGCGCTCGATTTGGCCTATGAGCCGATGGCATGGCCGTTCGCGCAAGCGCGGCGGCCCGAAATCGATGCGCATTTCGCGATCAAGGCGCGCGAAAAGCCGATCTGGAACGGCCGCATCCTGCTGGCGCGAGACCCGGTCTTCGCCGGCGGCCGATTTTCAGCCCGCTATTTCGAAGCCGATTTCGCAAGCTTCCTTGCCTGGCGCGACTGGGGCTTTCCGGACAAGGATGTGTTCAACGGTTTCGGGATGGGCGCGCTGCGCGCATCCGACGACGCCTTCATCCTCGGCGAGATGGGCCAGATCATGACCCAGACCGGCTTTCAGGGATCGCTGCAGGACTTCTTCGCCTATGTCCGCAAGGACCCGAAGTTCTACTATCCGGACTCCGCCGCCGGCCGGGCCCAGTTCGTCGCCGACGCCGGCCCC
>Ga0209483_1000895_pt1 | contig 24126 bp, 15 predicted proteins | sample NGEPerA_FD_184508 | JGI IMG/M metagenome (GOLD analysis project Ga0209483, IMG submission 184508) | Arctic peat soil microbial communities from the Barrow Environmental Observatory site, Barrow, Alaska, USA - NGEE PermafrostL2-A... | ecosystem: Environmental > Terrestrial > Soil > Wetlands >... | reverse complement strand
CTTCACACCACTTCGGAACTCTCGCCAGCGGCAGGCTGCTCAACTCAACTATGGTGAGCATCAACGGGCCCACCCGGATTGGGCAGGCTCTGGTCATGCCCGGAGACGTGATCCTGGGGCGGAATGGCGGCGTGTTGTTTATACCGCCGCAACTGGCCGAGCGGGTCGTCAAGGACTCCGAACGGACTCGCCTCGAGGATACGTTTGGACACCAACGTTTGAGGGAAAAGAAGTACACCGCGGGACAGATCGATGCCAAGTGGTCACCGGAAATCGAACAGGACTATAGAGCATGGCTGAAAGAGAACGAGGACCATCTGCCAGTCTCGAAGGCTCTGATAGAGGAGATTCTGAAAGAGGATAAGTCATCGCAATAACGGTCTTGAAAAAACTCCCGTCTACGCACCCTTCGAGGTGCATAGGCGGGGCCAGGGTTAAGGATGTGGGCGTTGTTCGTTGTCATTCAAAGAAAGACTGCTCTAAGCAGAGGAGGATAAACTCGACTATGTTGAACATTCTTGCCAGTGATGCATCAAAAAATCGAAGCTATAATTCTCGACTCTTTTCCAATCTCCACACCACAGCGACATCGCTCGGTCGTGTGCAGATGGCTCTAAAGAGCTTCGGGAATCTCAGACGATGCGGTGCGTTCGTTGCCTGCTGCATCTTTGTGTTTATCCTCGCGATGTCGTCCGCCAGGTTGTCTGCGCAGACCGCCGGTACGATTTCAGGACACGTCAGCGATTCAACCAACGCTGCGGTTCCGGATGCGAATATTTCGCTCAAGAATGTGGGGACCGGATCGGAACGCTCAACGGTCACAACTGGGTCGGGCGACTACACGTTTACCGAAGTTCCGGTCGGTGTCTATAGCATTGCGGCCACGCATGCGGGCTTCAAGACAGCTGCGAGTAATAACGTGCAAGTGCAGGTCCAACAGTCGGTCCGTTTGGATTTCAGCCTGCAAGTCGGAGCGGTGACGCAATCGATCGAGGTTGAAGCCTCTGGTGTGCTTCTGCAGGCTGATAACGCAACCCTCGGCACCGTCGTCGAGAACAAGGCCGTAAACGAGCTGCCGCTGAACGGCAGAAACTATCTGTCCCTGGTCGCTCTTTCGTCCAACGTCAACACGCTTTCACCGTCATCGGGTCAGGCTGGAAGCCGCCTCGGCGGCGATCGTGCCACCCAGGCGATCTCGGTCAGCGGCCAGCGCATCATGTTCGACTACTACACGCTCGACGGCGTGAACAATACGGATCCTGACTTCAACACCTATGTTGGCCTGCCCTCGCTCGACGGCATCCAGGAGTTCAAGGTGCAGACGGGCGTCTATTCGGCTGAGTTCGGCCACGAGGCATCGCAGGTCAACGTGGTCAGCAAAAGTGGCACCAACACCTACCACGGCGCCATGTACGATTTCATCCGTAACAATACCGCGGATGCAAATCCCTATTTTTTCCCGTATAACGCCGCCCCTCTCAAGGTATTCCCCTACAAATGGAATGACTACGGATTCGAGCTTGATGGACCGATCAGAATTCCCAAACTTTACAACGGCAGAGACAAGTTCTTCTTCATGATTGACGACGAATGGAGAAAGGTTCGGTCAACGAATCAGGGCCAGGCAGTTGTGCCCACGTCAGCTCAGGCTGGCGGCAATCTTCAGGGCTTCACTACCGCCGCTTTTGGTGCGGTCACCATTTACGATCCGGCGACCGGAGACGCCAACGGCTTCGGAAAAACCCCGTTTCCCAACAACACCATTCCTTCAGGCAGAATCGCCGCGCAGTCCACGGCATTGCTGAAATACTTAGGGACAAGCACCGCGCCGTCGACCGGGAACAACAACTACTCCTACTCCACCATGCAACCTCAGAATCGCCAGGGCCTAACAGTTCGTGGAGATTACTACCAGTCCGAGAAGTCGCAGTATGCCTTCCGCTACAGCTCGGGGAAAGAAGACATCGTATCGACGGGACTGCTTGGAGCGGGAAGCAAGATCATCACCAACTACTACCAGTACATGGGTTCAAATACGTGGACCTTTACGCCCCACATTCTGAACGAAGCGCGGTTTGGCTATAGCCACTTCTTCAACTCGACCGGTTTGTTGTCGGCATTCACAAACGATGTGGTCACGGCATTGAATATCCCGGGCCTTAAAGGTGGCGACCCTTCAACCTGGGGAATTCCAGCAATGTCATGGCAAGCTGGGCCGACAGGCACAACCCCTCCCATCTGGACCAATTTTGGGGATCTCGGCGGAGATGGCCCCTACGTTGTGACCGATCCCACCTGGCAGATTGTCGATAACGTCTCATGGGTGAAAGGCAAGCACTCGCTGCGGATCGGTTTCGAGTACAACCGGCAGACCTTTAACCAGTTGGGCAATCAGTTCTCGCGTGGGCAGTTCAGTTCCGGGCCCTATGCCACTGCCTTACAATCGGGCACAGTCGGAAACGCTACCCTTTCTGGAGGCGATGCGCTGGCTGACTACCTGCTCGGTAATTTTTACCAGTCAACGGTTGCGGTGGCCGTGGCCAATGCGAATTACGTGCGCAACGTGCAGGCATTCTACTTCGACGACACATACAAGCTCATGCCAAACCTCTCCGTTTCAGCGGGCCTCAGGTATGAACTGACTCCGCCGTGGAACGATACGTTTGGCAATAACTTCAACGCATATGTTCAGGTGATGCCGAAGAGGGGCGACATCAGCACCACATACCCGCAGAGTCAATGGCCTCAATACATCCGCCAGGGCAACTGTAATCCTTCGGATGTATATCAAGGCCTTGCGATCAGATGGACGACTGCCCTCGGTCCGCAGCCGGCTTGCAGCAACGGACTACTGCCCAATGGTCCGCTGATGGATACCCAGTATTTGAATCTTGCGCCGCGTCTGGGCATCTCTTATTCGCCAACGTCCAGGACGGTGATTCGAACCGGCTACGGCATGTTCTACACCCAGGACATTGGCAACGCGTATTTCGACATGGCGCGCAATATCGCCGGGCGCGTGACCGCAACGAATGTGAACACGACAAACAAGATCTTCGGCAATTCCAATCTGACCTGGGCCAACGCAGCCCCGGGCGGCACCGGTGCAGTCTCCAATCTTGGTCCGGGCACCGCGTATTCGAACGCTGTCAGCCATAAGACCAGCTACACCGAGCAGTTCTTGTTCAATATCCAGCAGCAGGTTGGACAGGACTGGTCGTTCGAGATGGGATACCAGGGGGCAGTGCATCGTCATCTTTATGGGTTCAGAAATGCAAATCAGGCGACGCCGTACGGTTACATTGGCACCGGCGCCTCAAGTTCAGTCGCGTCCCGTACCCCCTTCGCGAACATGGGTGGAGTCCAATACGTGCACGACTATGGCACCGGCAATTACAACGCGTTCAGCATTAAGGCTACCCGCCGCTTCAGCAATGGCCTCAACGTGATCGCCTCGTACACCTGGGGTAAATCCCTCGACGACTCCAGCGGAATTCGTAACCAGGGGAACGACAACTTGTATCCGCAGGACAGTGAGTGCGTCGTATGCGAATACGGCCGTTCCGCGTTCGATGTCAAAAATCGGATCGTTGGCTCGGCACTCTACCAACTACCCATCGGACCCGGCAAGTTGTTGCCGGTTACGAACAAAGGGTTGAATGCGGTGATCGGCGGATGGCAGGTGGGAGGCATCTTTACCCACCAGACAGGTGCTGTCGCGACTCCCCTGCGTGGTGCTGACATTGCCAGTATCGCATCAGCGTTCGGCAACTTCGATCGGCCCAATCCAACCGGGACCAGCCCCTACCTCAGCGGAAGCGCGAGATCGCTTAATGTTTGGGTCAATAAAGCGGCCTACGCCTCCGCGGCTCCCGGCTTCTTCGGAACCCTGCAGCGCGGCAGCTTCACTGGACCTGGCTTTACGAACCTGGACGCCTCGCTTCACAAGCAGTTTCTGATGCCCTATAACGAAAAGCATCAGTTGTCGATTCGCTTCGAGGCTTTCAACGCTCTCAATCATCCAAACTGGGGCACGCCGAATGTGAACTTCAGTTCTTCCACTTTCGGCCGCATCACCGCTACCAGCGGCCCCGCTCCCAATGGCGGAATGCGCCAACTGCAACTCGCGGCGAAGTACGAGTTCTAGTTCGCAGCAGTTGCAAGGTTATTAATTTGATGTTTCGAATCCGATTTCTCCACGCCGGAGACCACTGTTAGCCGAATTATTTCAGACTGTCGGTTAACAGAGGTCTCTGGCGCGGAACTGATGGTCATAGACCATCAGCCAAGGAGTCAGAATCTCGAGTTGATTCCGTCTAAGCAGAGCCAGCCTTCGACGTGCTTTCTAAGGGCGTGTCCAGAAACCTGGGTCAAAGTGAAACGCAAAGCCACCGAGCATTGCAGAAAAACTACAACTTGCTGGCGCAGGATGAGGGTATGAGCCTCTTCCAGTCTTGTGCGACAAATTCAGTTGAATCTCCAGTCCGGAATGTATGTTTTTCCCTCCTCAAATCAAAGGTCTTCCGGCAACAGAGTTATCTATTAAATCGATGTATTCGATGGATAAATGCGACTTCCGCTTTGCGGTTTCTCAGGTTAACATGCGCATGATCAAAAAGCACCAATCCGAAAGCGCCCGAAAGGCAGTCTGGCTTGGCAGGTTTTGCGCTTTTGTGTTCGAGGGGAAAGAAGAAATGAAGCCGATTGGAATAATGATGCTGCTGTTTGCGAGCCTATGTTATGCACAGGAGCAGGGCGACTTCAAGCCCGCTACCACCAATGTTCTGGATGCGCAGTATCCGCGCGTCGACAGTGCCTCACGGGTCCAGATCCGGATCAAAGCGCCTGACGCAACTAAAGTTAAAGTCAATTTCTGGAGCAATCCAAAACTCGAAATGGAGAAGCAGGCGGACGGCTTCTGGACCGTCACCACGCCTCCTTTAGCTCCCGGACTTCATTACTACACATTGAATATCGACGGCGTGGAAGTGGGCGACCCCGGCAGCCATACCTTCTATGGCGGCAGCAAGGATGCAAGTGCCGTTGAAGTTCCTGAAGCCGGAGTGACCTATTATCTACCGCAGGATGTTCCGCACGGGCAGGTTCGCGAAGTCTGGTATCACTCCGACGTGACGGGGACCTGGCGGCATGCCCTGGTATATTTGCCGCCGAACTACGACACCCAGGCCAAGGTACGTTACCCGGTGCTGTATCTTCAACACGGCGGCGGCGAGGACGAGACCGGGTGGATAAAACAGGGACATGCTAACTTCATCCTCGATAACCTGACCGCGAGCAAAGACTGCAAGCCAATGATGATTGTGATGGCAAGTGGTTATGCGCGGCGGCCCGACTACAAGGTACCCGAAATAACCGGCAATCCCATGGGTTCGCCAGCAGGGATGCGCGCCATGCAGGAGATGATGGCAACCTTTGAAGACGATGTCACGAAAGCTCTGATCCCGTTCATCGATTCCACATTCCGCACCATTCCCGATCGCGATCATCGTGCCATGGCCGGCTTGTCCATGGGAGGGATGCAGACATTCCAGGTCACGTTCAATCACCTCGATCTCTTCTCCTACATTGGAGGTTTCAGCGGAGCCGGTGGGATGATGATGCGTGGCGAACAAAAGTTGGACTTGAAGACGGCCTTCAATGGCGAGCTTGCTGATCCGGTTGCATTTGCCAAGCGAGTGCATCTGCTGTGGATCGGTGTTGGAACGGAGGAGCCCGCCCAAATGAGGGGCGGCATCCAAAGACTGAACACGGCGTTAGTCGAAGCGAATGTCAAGCACGAGTTCTATGAGTCGCCTGGCACAGCGCACGAGTGGCAGACATGGCGCCGAGACCTGAAGGACTTTGCACCAAGACTCTTCCGGTGATCAGTTCACCTGAGCCTCATTCGTTACTTCCTGACTGCAAAGGTTCTTGACTTGAGAGAACCCTCTGAGAACGTGAGAATCAAGCAAGACACGAGGAGATATAACGTGCCAATGAATCGACGGGAGTTTTTGGCGGCTTCGGCTGCGAGCGCAGCCATGCTGAATCACGAGATGACTGCTTTGGCTGCGGTGACAGGAAACATTCAGGTCACAATCGATGCTTCCAAGAGCGGCGGCCCGGTGAATCCGATGGTTTTCGGCGGCTACATGGAACCGGCGACCACGAATGTTTGGGCCGAGATGCTGACCGACAGAAAGTTTGCCAACCCGATTACCGATGCAGCGCCTGCGCCGGTGCCAACCAATTCCTTTTTCCGTCGCTTTTTGGGTGAGCCCTTCAAGCCGGCAGGGCCGGCAGGAACGGTGGTAATGGACTCGCTGCGGCCTTTCGTGGGCAAGCACAGCCCGCGCGTCAAACTTGACGGCTCCGAGCCCCACGGCATTCAGCAGTCGAAATTGCGCCTGGGCCGCGGCAAGACTTACGAAGGCCGTGTTTATCTTGCCGGCGATGCGGGCGCCAAAGTTGTGGTCCGCCTGGTGTGGGGGACAGGCGCCGGCGATTCGCAAACTGTCACGATCCCGGCGCTGTTGCCCGAGTACAAGAAATTCCCGTTGAAGTTTACCGCGGCGGCCGACACGGAGGATGCGCGACTTGAAATCCTGGGCACCGGCAAAGGCACGTTTCACATCGGAAACGCTTCGTTGATGCCTGCCGACAATGTGCAGGGATTTCACGTTGGGATGATCCGTCTCTTCAAGGAGGCGGGTTTCAAAATGTTCAAGTGGCCAGGTGGCAACTTCGTTTCTGCTTACGACTGGCGTGATGGTCTTGGTGATCGGGATAAGCGCCCGCCACGTCTACAACCAATGTGGTCCGACAGGGTGGAGTCGAACGATGTGGGCCTCCATGACTTCATCGCTCTCAATCGGTTGTGCGGAGCCGAGCCGGATTTGGCGATCGACAGCGGATTCGGTTCTGCGCGCGAGGCAGCCGAGCAAGTGGAATACTGCAATGGTTCCATCGAGACGCGGATGGGGAAAATGCGGGCGGAGAACGGACATCCAGAGCCATTCAACGTCCGCTGCTGGACCATCGGCAACGAGATGTATGGTCCATGGCAGTACGGCCACATGTCGCTCGACCAGTACTGTGTGAAGCACAATTACATCGTCGAAGCCATGAAAAAAGTGGACCCGAATATCAAGGTGACCGTGTCCGGGGCAAGCATCTGCGAGAAGTCCGTGGGCGGCGCGGAGAAGAAAGGCAATTTCTTCCCCAGCATTTGGGAACCGCCTATTACGGAAAAGCTCCCCTATGAGTTCGGCAGTGTGAATGATTGGGACGGCTGGCTGCTGGCCAAGTGTGTTGACAACATCGACTATCTATCCGAGCACAGTTATGCCTATCCCGATCTGGCCTTCGACGCTGAGAAGCAGCTCTTTGTGGATGTCCACGATCCGCTGCAGTTCAGAGCCCGCAGGCTGGCCAACCGCATCGGCGAAGCCTTCGAAGCCTGGGACAAGTATGTCGAGGAGATGCCGTGGTTGAAAGAGAAGGAGATCAAATTCATCTTCGATGAATGGGGCAATCGTCTCCGGTCGGCGTCGGGAAACGGCGGCGGGAGCTTCATGCGCCAAACCGGAATGTTAATGCCACTCTCCTACGCACTTTGCTTCCACGAAATGTTCCGTCACTCCGACATGATTGCGGCCAGTTGTGCGACCGGAGGACTGCGCACCGTGTTGACCGACAACACCGGTGAAGCTGTGGGATTTGCGGCGGAGGGACTGGTGATGAAGCTGATGCAGACAAACTTCCTCAACGCTTATCCGATCGCAGTTGAAGGCGATTCACCCCAGCAACTCCTGCCCGGCACCGCTCTCGTCGACAGGGGAACTAAGCCCACCGGAAGCCCGACCTATCCTCTGGATGTTCTCGCGGCCTTCTCCAGCGATCGCAAGAAGTTCCTCATCTCAGTGGTTAACCCCACGGAAGAGGGCCACAGCTTTACGCCGAAGATCAGCGGCGTCAAACTGCGGGATCAGGGCAAGCTGTATCAGATTGCGCCACCAGACTTGAGCTCAACCAATGAGGTGGGCAAAGAGCCCGCCGTCAAGATCGTTGAGACTGCGCAGAATGGTCTTCCGGAGACCGTGCTGGTTCCTGCCGTAAGCGTTAGTCTTTACGAGTTTGATGTTGCGTAAGAATGAATAATCGTTGTTATACATCCGGCGGCAAGTCCGCGGGCGATCCAAATCGATCACCCCGAATCTTTTGGAGCAACAACAAGAAGCGGTTTGCCTGGTTTCTTCACGTGGCGCCAACTTTGGAGCAAATGCGTTATAAATGTTCTTCAATATCTAATCATTCGATGGAGTGTAGCTGAGATGCGTCTCTTGCCTCGGATTTTTGTCTTGATATTTGTGTTTGTTGCGACGGCCGTTCTGCCGATGACATCCCAATCGGTGTTTCCGATGCGGCCGGACGACGCTCATGCTGTCTACCTCGAGCGTGGGAGCTTCGGCGCTGCCGTGGATGGCAAGGGGGACGATACGGCGGCGATCCAGGCAGCTATAGATCGTGTACAGGAGACAACGGAGCAAGGAATAGTTTTTGTCGCGGAAGGGAGATATCGGATCAGCCGGACGATTCACCTTTGGTCGGGGATAAGGCTGATCGGATATGGCGCACATCGCCCCGTGTTTGTCCTGGGAGCAAACACGCCTGGGTTCCAGGAGGGCCACGAGTTTCTTGGGACAGGACGGTACATGTTGCAGTTTGCCTCGCGGCGCCCGGCGGCAGGGACTCCCGTGGTCGATGCGAACGAGTTTACGTTCTACAGCGGAATCAGCAATATCGACTTCGAGATCAGTGCGGGTAACCCGGCGGCGATTGCGGTGCGATTTCATGTGGCGCAGCACTCATTTCTCCAGCACATGCGGTTCCAGGTGGGCGATGGGCGAGCGGCGCTCGAAGACGTCGGGAACGGTGCAATCGATCTTCAGATCGAAGGGGGAGAGTACGGGATTATCTCGGTACGGACTTCGCCGGCATGGCAGTTCCTGCTCATGGATTCGAGTTTGACCGGCCAGAGACGCGCGGCAATCCATACACAGGAAGTCGGCATGACCCTGGTGCGCGACCGAATTGCGCATACACCGGTAGCGGTCGAAATCACCCACGGAATGACGGAGCAGTTGTATGGACGCGATCTGGTACTCGAGGATATTGGCCAGTCGGCGGTGGTGCTTGGGGATGCGCGCAAGGCACATCATCAGGTCACACTGGACAATATCGTGTGCAGCAATGTGCCTCAGTTCGTTCGAAGTCAAGCAGGCTCGAGTGGGATGTATGCCGTCAAGGGAAGTTCGCATCCTTATGTCGAGGAACATCTGACGATCGGATTAGAAATTGGGCAAGATGGCCGTGAGCGAGGCGTGGAAGTTCGGCATCGTGAGCGCGCCGGGGCAGGCCGCGCGCTCGCCTCCGATATTCCGCGTCTGCCGACGATGCATGAGTGGGTGAACGTGCGGACGCTCGGGGTGAAAGGAGACGGGGCCGATGACACGGCGGCGCTCCAGGCGGCGATCGATGCGCATCGGGTGCTTTATTTCCCGAGCGGCACTTATCGCGTGACAAACACGATTCAACTGCGGCCAGATAGCGTGTTGATAGGCTTCAACCCGACTACCACGCTGATTACTGTGACCGATGAGGCAGCGAACTTCACGGGTGAAGGCGAGGCTGTGCCAGTCGTCGAGAGCGCAAAGGGTGGAGCGGCGATTCTTACCGGCATCGGGATCGGCACTGGAATGATGGATCGGCGGGCAGCAGGGTTGATTTGGCGCGCGGGCCCTCGCTCCATGGCCGAAGATGTGAACTTCAGGTTTGGGCCGGGGCGCGGAAACGCCGTGCTGGCCCCGAATCTTCCCAAGCCGGCGCAGCCGCGACAAAATCCCGCAGCGTATTCAGCGAATATGGGAACGCAATATCCGAGTTTATGGGTACAGGACGGGGGCGGCGGCATTTTCCGCGGCATATGGACGGCGAATACGTTAGCCAGGGCCGGGCTGCTGGTGGAGAACACAACAACCCCCAGTGTGGTCTACCAATTGTCTTGCGAGCACCACATGCTCCACGAGACGCAGTTCCACCATGCGTCGAACTGGACCGTGTATGCGCTGCAAACAGAGGAAGAGAATCCCGCTGGCGCAGACGCCTTTTCGGTCGACCTGAAGGACGCGCATCACATGATTTTCGCGAACCTGTTCATGTATCGCGTCTCGCGCAATGTGTTGCCGAAGCTCAATGCCGTGGAAGCGGCGGATTCAAGCGACATTCGCTTTGAGAACGTGCACGACTTCAGCATGACGCGCCTGGCGTTCGATAACAGTGTCTTCGATCAAACCAGCGGTGTCAGCGTTCGCACGCACGACTTCACGGTGTTCACGATGAGCTCTGAACTCAAGGTTGGCGCTCCGCTACCGCTGCCTGCTGGTGTCTTTACGGCCGGGGCAAAGCTGCAGCAGCTTGCCAGCGGCTTCAGCAATATCGCCGGGCTCACAACTAACGACGGTGGGCAACTGTACTTCACCGATGCGGCGATGCATCTCATCTACCGATGGAGCGCGGAGAACAACAAAGCTGAAGTTCTTACAGACAAGGTGGATACACCGATGGCGGAGGGCGTTGCAGCTGACGGATCATTGTTGGTGCAGGATTACGGCCGGTCCGTTTTCGGTGTGGACCCCAAAACCGGAGAGGCGAAGAAGATTGATGGCGCAAGCGCGCCCGCGAGTGGGACGAGCCTGATGCTGCCCGTAGGATTCCACAACAGCATGGAGACGATGAAACTGCAGATAGAGCGCCGCGGAGTAGTCTACGCGCGGCCGAGCAACATGGCGATCGTTGCGGTGGTCAAGGACGAGGCGCGTGGTTTCTTTTATGCTCCGGGCACGACAGAAGCCATCATGGCTGGGGGCAACTGGCAGCCGATGCTGCAGGCATCACAGTTGCGGCTCTTCCATGTAGGCGACGAGCACCTGGCTGCAAGTGAGGAGGATGACACCCTCTATCGTTTGCGACTCGACAGCCTGGAGCATGTCACCGCAACGGAGTTCGCGCCGCGCGGAGGGTCCAGTGTTGTGACCGATGCGGCAGGGAATGTTTATGTGGCTGAAGGCCAGCTTTACATTTACGACGCTGGCGGACGGGAGATTGGTGTGGTGGAGATTCCGGAGCGACCGGCAAGCCTGGCATTCGGAGGTGCGGATAAGAAAACCCTGTTTATCGGGGCCCGTGGCTCGCTCTTTTCGTTGCAGACAGTGGCTGAGGGACGGTAGCACCCGGAGTTTTGCACTGGAGTATTTGCTCCAGGGACATAGGGTACAGGATTTGCCGGGCAGTTAATCCCGACCTACTGAAACCTTACAGCGGGCTGTTTGCCCTATAGGGCGAGGTATATGACAGTAGTCGTCGGTATACCTCGCCCCACAAGCCGTCTCGTTACCGTTAATTTGCCGCTATATATCGCTGTATAACCAGGTATCCGACAGTATAGGAATGGTACCCCCGGCTCAAAATCCGCAGGCCGTTGCGGTCATTGTGCTCTGAAGTGAGCGGGAAGGTGTTGATTTACGCTCCTCGGATTGCTCGAAGCGCCGATTTCGAGAAGCCGACCATACAAATGCCGTATTCTTCTTGAGTCGAAGCGAACTAGCCTTGACTGTCATTCCTGGTGCATAACCTCATGAAAACAATAGACAAAGTGCGGTTTACCAGCACGGAAATACTATGCTGATACTTCAGATAGTGGAGAGCAACCATCAGCCGCGTCCAGATGCCGGGCGCACCATGACTGGAATGATAGGTGCTGCCCAGGCTCTGTTCAAACGAATGCCAGTCGATGAAATGACCGAGACCAACCAGGGGATGGCTCATGTCGATCAACTGCTCCAAATCTATCTCAAACAGCTCCCGCTGTGGCTGCTCCGGCTCGCGCTTGGAATGCATCGTTTTTTCCCAGTTTCCAAGCAATTTGCTGCGCCTTCAGGGAAATTCTAGAGCAACAAACACCGCATTTCATCAGCTTTTATAGGGGCCTTGTTGGCTTTTCAGGATCGACTAAGGAGAAGCTAATCAGCACACTCGGACTAAACATGTGGCTTCTTGCCCTGCAACCGCGGATGACAAAAGGACTTTGGAATCCGGCGGTTGAATCTTGCCGCCAGTGGCGTCGATTCCGGTGAAGTGTCCGGCTGCCATTAAACACAATCATTGCGCAGTAGCGTTGCAATCACTATCAACTGATATCTGCCGGATTGCGATCGCCTGCTCAGAGCAGTTTCGAGGCCCTCCGGAAAGCTTGTCACAAGCCGACTTTCCGAGACAAATCCCTAGATGAAATCCATAAGACATAGACTGCAAAGAGCTTGGGCTGGGTGCCATGCTGCTTTCGCCCAGTGCTGGCACGCGTTACTTCCGCAGCCATGATGAGAGACGGATTCATCGCTCGTCATTTTCGAGTCGATCCTTTACCTTCCCGCTAGACCAGGCGCTTCCTTCCGGTAGGATGAACCCCACTGCGGTCGGCTCACAAAGTAGACCCCGTCGGAAGCTTCCACGGAAAATCTGTCCGTGTCTCCATCAGCCACATCCAGTACCAGACCCCGCTGCGCTACCTGTTCCGGTTGCCCCGATCCCAGATAGAAAGGCGTGTCTTCATCGACAAAGCCCAACAGCACGTCTCTCGAACCGATTCGAAATTCGCTTCGCTTCAGGCACAGCGGCACGCTTCCATCGCAACACCCGCCACCCTGGTGAAACAACAAAGGCCCATGGCGCTCCTTCAATTCCTTCAGCAGCGCCGCCGCTCTTGCCGTCACTTCGATGTCAGCGCTCATTCCCCGCCTCCTGTTCCGCGGCCGAAAATGTGCAGGGCGGCGCCTGCGACGAACACATCGTTTCGCCCCCACGCCGCCCTGCCAGACCGCAAACAGCTATGGGCTAAAAGAATCCCATCGCCTTGGTGCTGTAGCTGACCAACAGATTCTTGGTCTGCTGATAGTGGTCCAGGATCATCTTGTGCGTCTCGCGCCCGAAGCCGGACTCCTTGTATCCGCCGAATGCCGCGCCCGCCGGATATACGTGGTAACAGTTCGTCCAGCAGCGGCCGGCCTTGATCTCCCGGCCCACGCGATACAGGTTGTGCACGTTGCGCGACCACACGCCCGAACCCAGCCCGTACGGGGTGTCGTTGCCGATCTCGATGGCTTCCTCCAGTGTCTTGAACTTCGTTACCGAAACCACCGGTCCAAAGATCTCCTCCTGGAAAACGCGCATCTTGTTATCGCCCGCGAAGATGGTCGGCTCCATGAAGTTGCCTTCCTCCAGATCGCCGCCCAGGTGCGCACGCTCGCCGCCTGTCAGGCATTGGGCGCCCTCTTCCCTGCCGATGCGTATGTAGTCCAGAATCTTGGTAATCTGCTCCTTCGACACCTGCGGTCCCATCATGGACGTCGGATCGAGCGGGTTAGCCACCTTGATCTTCTTCACCCGAGCCACGGCGCGCTCCATGAACCTGTCGTAGATCGACTCCTGAATCAGCGCCCGCGACGGGCAGGTACACACCTCTCCCTTGTTCAGCGCAAACAGTGCGAAGCCCTCCAACGCCTTGTCGAGGAAGTCGTCGTCGGCATCCATCACATCGGCAAAAAAGATGTTCGGCGACTTGCCGCCCAACTCCAGGGTCTGCGGAATGATGGGCTCCGACGCGTACTGCATGATGAGCCTGCCCGTGGTGGTCTCGCCCGTAAAGGCGATCTTGGCAATGCGCTTGTTCGACGCCAGAGCCTTGCCAATCTCCCCGCCCGGTCCAGTGACCACGTTCAGCACGCCGGGAGGCAGCAATGCGCCTGCCAGTTCGGCAAAAAGCATCAGGCTCAGCGGCGTGTTCGACGCCGGCTTGATCACAACGCAGTTGCCGGCGGCCAGAGCGGGGGCCAGCTTCCACGCAGCCATCAGCAGCGGGAAGTTCCAGGGAATAATCTGCCCGACCACGCCCAGCGGCTCCTTGAAGTGATAGGCAACGGTGTCGTTGTCGATATCGGTCAGCGCGCCTTCTTCCGCCCGGATGCAGGCCGCGAAATAGCGGAAGTGGTCTACCGTGAGGGGCAAATCGGCGACCCGTGTCTCGCGGATGGGCTTGCCATTATCCAGGGTTTCCGCCAGCGCCAGGGTTTCCAGATTTTGTTCAACGACATCGGCGATCTTCAGCAGGATTGTTGCGCGATCGGCAGGTGAAGTGTGACCCCAATTTTCCCTGACAGCGTGCGCGGCATCAAGGGCCTTTTCTACGTCCGCCGGCCCGGAACGTGCGAACTCACAGATGGGTTCCGCATTGATCGGGCTTTGACTCACAAAGTATCGGCCCGTGGTTGGAGGTACCCATTTCCCTCCAATGTAGTTCTCGTACCTTGAGCGGACACCCGCCTTATGTAGAGTCTCAAGGACGTCCTGAATCGATGACTGATTGATTGCAGTTGCCATTTTCATTCTCTCCTTTGCTCGAAGACGATTCATCCTACTCTGCGCCGCTCCCGCTTACAAGGGTCGCAAACGAGTAGTCCTTTCCCTTGAGGTAATCATTGCCGGACTCTTCTTCCCATCCTTTTTGGTACGACGCGACCCGGCGCGAAACACTATGCTGATTGAACATGCGACGGATGCGCCATAGTAGTGGGCCTTGCGTCGCTCACGCAAGCCAGAATCCTGGCGAGGGTCGGGCTGCATTCGTTGCTTAGAATATGCTCAGTCAGCGCAGTACTTCGTATGGTGCTTCTGCTCGAATTCTGGGTTCCGGTCGGTTATGTCGACTATCCGTGCCCTGGGAGCCCTCCATATGCCCGCAACCGGCTTTTCGAGGGCGTCGAGGACCGGCAGGGCGCGTGTTGCCACCGCCCGGATGAAACCGAATCACGGAATACCTCCCCATAAACGCCGTTCCCAACGGGGATCATTAATGACGGACCAGCTCACGGGATTCGCGTCGCCAAGGCGAAATTCATGACTAATCCCGGAGAGAGTCATCAACGTCCAGCCACGCACCAAATATTCCAAGTCACGGCTGTGTGGGTACTGGTTTAGCTGCCGGGCACGACCCGGCTCGTCATGAAATCTCCATTGTCTCCCCGTCGGCGAGGCGGCACACCACTCCGAAACCGTGCGATTCCTCGTCCCATTTCGCGCCATGCACCGGCACGACCATCTTCGGCCGAACCGCCGCTGCGAACGCGCGAAGATCGGCTGGAGAGGCGTGCCCACTCGTATGAATGTAGGCAATCTCCGCGCCGGCGTCTCGCAGCCAGTCCAGCGGGGCTGAGTAATACGAGTCAAAGGGATCGGAGAGGTATCCGCGCCACATCGAGAAGTTATACGCATCCTCTGCGGTCGGCACGACTCCTGCCCGTTGATAGTCGGCGAGCAACCCACTGCGCAGCATGATGATATGGCGGCCGCCTTCGAGTTTCTTCGCGGAGATTCCATGCCCGGCCTGTGCGATCCGCTCAATGAACTCCTCGCGGCCCTGATTTCTGTAATTAGATCCGAGCCTTCTCGTGACGACGACCTTCAGGTTCGGGAAGCCCGGGCGCGGGAGGCGGCTCCCTTCCGAGATCCGGTCGAGGACGTCAGCGGTATACAGGTCTATCGCGAGCGTTCGGCCCGTTTTCTTCGCGGCTCGGTAGATGGAGACGGTACGGTCGATATTCTGGCCAGACCAGGAAATGAAGACTCGGCCCTTGGTCCGGTTGAACAACTCGGCGAAGTCGGATTCAAGCTCCTTCTCCTTCTTAACCGGCTTGTCCGATCCGAGGTTCGTGCCCTCGCTCAAGAGTACGTCGAAATCAGCCGGCGGTTTTGCCATCATCTTGTCGACCAACACTGACTTGCGACCATGGCGCCGGAAGTCGCCGGTGTAGAGGATCCTTTTCCCGGCTCCTTCGATCAGCAACATGTAGGCATCAAAAGCGGAATGGTCCGTAAGGATCGGAGTCACGGTAAAAGGCCCAACGGCGAATGGTCCCGAGCGGCTATTCCATGTTTCGAAGGTCCGGGTAATCGGATGACGTGTGATGTCGCCGACGACGGCGATCAACTTCGCGGAGTTGGATCCAGTCCAGATGGGCCAGGAGGCGGGAAGTTCGTTAATCAGACCCCAGTGATCCTGGTGCGGATGGCTGATAAGAACGGTGGCGGGGCGGCTACGGTCGAGCGATGCGGGCAGTAGGCCAGTCGCGCCCTCAGGGGCATCCAGCGGACGGCCGGCGTCGAGGATGAGGCGGTCGCCCTGCGGGTGCTCAATCTCGATGCAACTACCACCGATCTGATGCGTGCCACGATGAACAGTTAGGGAAAGGCTCATGATTGGCCACACAGAGCCATGTCACTCAGGACCTTCACGATCTTCAGGGGAAAGCCAGCGCCCTTTAGCTTGTCAGAATGTCCTCTCTCTACGAATGATTTGTCATTCTTATCGTAGATAATCAGCAAGCGCGGTTTTATGTCGACTAGGAGCGGTGGTGCATCGCTGGCTGCAACCGCCATAATCCCTTTCCCGAGTTCCTCAATATCCGGGCGGATGCGGCTTGCAATCGCGTGCAGCCTAACAAGCAAGCGGCAATTCTCTTGATAGGCCTCCCCCACTCTTTTCGCGCGGGCACTGTCGCTGAGCCAATCGGTATAGGGCATCAGTTGGTCGTCCACAACCTCCGGTAGTTCGTTTCCCTCGCAGCGTGCCCGCGGATCGCCGACGAGTTTAACTTCCCAGAAGGCGACCCGCCACCTACCTTCGAAACGTTCGAGCGCCACCAGATCTATACGAGGGGCGCGCGGCCGCTTCCCCGGGATTTTGGAATAGGCAGGGAGCGCCATCTCAAGATCGATCACGTTGGAATTGTGAGCCAGAACGAAGTCGACGAAACGCTTCTCCCGACCGACCTTGGAGTTCGCGTTCGAGATCCATTCTTGCAGACCACCATATGGAATGAGCTGTCGAGTATCGCGTTCGGGAAATCCCTTAGAGGTCAATGTAACGCACTTCTGTCCTATGCCCTTGGAGCCGTAAACATACTTCACATGAATCTTTGCCTGAAGTCCGTCACGACCGAAATTCACGTTGGCAATCGACTGCCCGCCACAGTAGAAGTTCATGTAACCTCCGCGAAACGCCACGCGAAGATTCTGCATCTCGCATTTGTTCACGCAGTCTCTCGCGAGCACCCCCTCTGAGTCGCCAAGATGGCTGTTACCGGCGTGGCCCGCCGGGTGCCACCGAAGGAGCAAGTCGGTGAACCAACTATTCTCTTTGAGAACGGTCGGGCTTAAGAGTTGGGTTGCGAACTTCTTGCTAAAGTGAGTCACAGTTGGCCTCTTGAAAATGCGGGTTGGTTGCTCTAGTCCGGAGCGATCTGCCGCGACGCATCGGGCTGTGAAATTGCGTCCAGTCTTTAGCGGCGACGAATGGGACGGTACAGTAGTCCACCGGATCTTTTCAGCAAGTAATTCAACCGCCTGAATGAAAATGTGGACGGTTCGTCCGCAATCCCCTAGTGCCCGGTGATTGTCGATCGTCTTGAGATTATGCAGCCTGGCGAGATCAACGAGTTTGTGACCATGCAGTTCAGGCCAGGCCTTCCGGGATTTTTGAAGCGCGCATGTATACGGATTAGGGAATGAGAGTCCGCACCTTCTGGCGGCATGGCGCACGAAGCTCATGTCGAACGAAGCGTTGTAGGCTACCAGAGGGCAGTCGCCTACAAACTCCAGGAACAGAGGGAGAACTTCCAGATCGGACGGCCTTGAGCGTTGAGCATTTCCTGGCTGATCCCGGTCAACCGGGTGATTTCCGCTGACACCTCGCGACTCGGCTTCACAAGAGATTGAAATGTGAGATGGGACTCGGCATTTCGAGCCACTCGAATCGCGCCAAACTCTATAATTTCGTTCGTCGCTGCGGATAGGCCTGTCGTTTCGAGGTCAAATACGACAAATTCATCGGGCAGGAAGGCTGAACCATCAGCCTTCTGTGCCCGGCCAGACATCTGGAAGCTGAATGACTCAAGCGGTGCGTACGCGTTTTTCGTGACGGGTTCCTTTTCTTTAGAGACTGGCATTCGCTTCACAGGGCGACCAGAGGACGCGTGCTTGCGTGCTCATCCGGATCGCGTTCTGATGTGCGCCGGTGCCTGGACTTCATGAAGAAGCAACGCCAGCCACCAATGCAACAATGACTGCCGGGATGGTCAGTTCCATGCGAGTTCTCTTTTGGATTTGTACTCACAACTCTAATCCATAGAAATGGGCGCAGGGCACAAAATTCAAAATTTGGCGTCGAGAGATGGTCCCGTCTGGATGAGGTGCGGAAGCCCAAGGCTCGCCACTTCATGAAAGACCCAATCACGGTGCCGTGTCTTGCCACCCGACCTCTCCCTAAAACCGAGTGAATGTGGGCAATGATATTCGAACGTGTCCGCCCGGGCAGCACCATGGTTGACGGGTCTGGGTAGGAGAACGAACCGGTCTATGGTTAACAGATCAACTGTTCTCGTACCAAGGGTTTGGTGTGGTGTTGATCTGTTCGATTGGGACCCCTTGGGTTAGCATAGTCCAAGCGATCCGTCCCGACGGCTTGAGGACGCGGTAGTCACTTCCCTTGATGGAGTCCTCGGCTGGTTCGACGAAGACTCGGTCACCTTCGATCTTGGTGACGATACCTCTACCGGGGAGCCGCGCCCTGTCCACCAGCTGACATCTTGGCCGACTGTGATAGGGTCCGAATTGATGTCGTGTTTGGGCATATAACTCTCTCTTAGTTGTCTTCCAAGACTAGGTGGTTAAATCCAAATCGATGGCTACTAAACAATCCGCACTCGCAGAATCAGGCTGTGTGCTTGCTTGCGTGAGATTTTCGAAGTCACCGTCGTGGCAGTCTGAACACATGTGGACGGTTCCTCATTTCAAATCCCCTACCAGGAAGCGCGGCGTTGACGAAGAGGGTGTCATTGGTCGAGTAGGTTCCGTACGCCTCATGGACATGTCCGAAGACGTGCAGCATTGGCTTCACCCTTTGCACCGCAGCGAAAAGTTGCTGGCACCCTTCGTGACGATCGGAGTCGGGAGCCTTGTCGAGGATGCCATAGGGTGGGGCGTGTGTCACGAGAATGTCAGTGTCGGCAGCGATTTGCGAGTAGAGTTTCGCTCGAACCGTATCAGAGACAACGCCAAAAGCTTCTCCAAGCAGCGGCGTGGTCGGCGAGCCCCACAACTTCAAGCCCATGATCTCTACGCTTTCGTTGATCAATAGCGTGGCGTTCGTGATAAGTGCGCGCCGGGAGGCGTCTTCAACGATAGAATCATGATTTCCCGGGATGACCACGCGATAGGCATGCGGCAGCTCACCGAGCCACTCATTGAAGTCGATGAGTTTCTCTGCGCTCCTGCTGTTCATGGCGAAGTCTCCAGCATGAATCAAAAGGTCGCCTGGTGGGACCTCGACTTCTCTGTGCAACTCGTGCGTGTCAGAAATCAGAACAATGGTGAGACTGTCGGGGTTTTGCCCTGCGGCAGACGGCTTCTTTCTGATGCTCAATTGTCGTCTCCAAAATCTAGGTGATGATGCGTTCAGTCCCAGTCGTCGCCATGGTGGTCGGTGGAAGCATGTTCAACAAAGTGATCCTCATCGGCCGCCCCGGAAAGAATGCAGAAGCGAAGACCGCGCAAAACAAGAAGGAATACGCTGTCCTCAACCTCGCCACCAGCGAGAGCTCGAAGAATGAGCAGGGCGGGTAGGAAACCCGCACCGAAGGGCACCGCGTCGACGCCTGGGGAAGCTACGCTACCTTCGGCTAGACGCTCTTGAAGGGGCAGCTCGTAACCCTGGAGGGGAAGATCACGTATCGCGCGATTCCACCCGCAAAACGCGCACACACTATATATTCAAAATTCGCAGGAAGAAATTTACACTTACTGACGCTTTTTCGAAAGAAAGTTATGGAAAACTCGAGTGCTGGCGCTTTTTTGAAAGAACGGCATGGAAAACTCAGGACATCCATTTCAGAAGACGAACTTTCACTTTCTTGCCACGCAGAGATGTGAGCCACGTTTCCGGCGAAACCACAGAGAAGAATTTGGGCTGAAAGCAACGCTTCCGGGATGTAGTAGATGCCGCCGTCGATATCGAGCCTGGCAGTATGTGAACCTGGATCGTGATTTCTCCAATTTGTACACGTCAGGTTTTTTCGTATAAGTTTGATCGTAGGCCCTTTACTTTGCGCCAGTTGCAAGCATTCAAGGAATTACTTCTGAAAAACGCCGAAGCATTGATCTACGTACACCGCTCCTACCTGGCTTGAAGCGGGCCAGTAGACGTGACGCCCGTGGTTTGATAGACCACCTCGTCACTCATAGTCCCGGGGGCTCATCGCCCTCAAATGAAGGATCGTAGCCGACAAACAGCAAGCACTCCAACCTGTCTGCCTCAAAAAGAACATCCCCAGGGATTCGTTTCCTCTCAACTGCCAGATATTCTCGCAGCCCATTCACAGCTCGAGCTACGCTTTTATGAATCATCGGGTCGTTCTTGGTCATCGCGATGTAGCGGCGCGCCGTCTGCACAAAGGCCCTGAATTCCTGCACCGGATATTTTCGCTTGTTCGAAAGCGCAAGGTCGAATGTCGCCCGGCGCTCAGCGACCTCGTCTGCGGCCGCATCCTTCTCTGAATCCGGCATTGTCGTTGCTCCCTTCGGTGGTGCGCTGAGTCCTCGTTCGGGCGAATCAGATCAGATCCAGCTGAGAATATAGCGCGCTGATCAGTGAAACTGCATTATCGGTCCGCGGTTCCTTGACCTTTCTTGCGCACTTCGATCTGATCAATTTCCCGATCGTATTTGATCGCCCTGAACCGACATGAGATCCCATAACAATGGGCGGGACAATAGTCTGCTGCAAAGTAATCGGCCTCCAAACAAACCGAACTGTGCTGTCATCGGCCCCCGCATGCCGCAGCTCAGTTCTTTTCTTTGGTCTCATCTTCCTGCCAGAGAGCCGGCTGAATTGCTCGAGTACGCTCGTATCTGAGGTCGGCGAGTATTCGGGACCAGTGAAGGATGCTGCGCTCTGCCCGTGCCAGTCGCTGTTGCACTTCCTTGAGCTTGCGTTCGGCGTAGCGCATTCGACGGCGCCGGATTCGGTCGAGTTGTGAATCCGTGGGCATGCCGAGTCTCAAAACTGAATGTCCAGAATATTACGAGCAGTCGCAATTCATCACCGGCTTGTTTCCTTCAGGCTGCTCAGGAGCCCCGAATACCTCTTCCTTGACTGATCATTCCGAACCGCTAGACCCATGGCCTTTTTCTGTCCCACGACAACGAGCAGCCGCTTAGCACGGGTGATGCCGGTGTAAATTAGATTTCGTTGGAGCAGCATATAGTGCTGCATGGCCACCGGGATGACCACCGCCGGGAACTCCGAGCCTTGCGCCTTGTGGATTGTCACCGCGTACGCCAGCGAGACCTCGTCCAATTCCCCGTAGTCGTAGACAACCAGCTTGTCGTCGAACCGTATCGAGACTTCCTGCTCCACGGGATCGATCTTCTCAATCATGCCAATGTCGCCGTTGAAGACTTCCTTCTTGTAGTCGTTTACCGTCTGGATGACTTTGTCTCGGACCTGAAAGCGCCATCCAAATCGTTCGGCTGCGAGCTCACCGGACCGTGGCGGATTCAGCGCCGTCTGGAGAACGATGTTCAATTCGCGGACTCCGATCGATCCCCGGTTCATGGGACAAAGGACCTGGATGTCGCGGATCGGATCGAGGTGGTGCCCTTTTGGGATTCGGTCCTGAACGAGTCTTACCAAGGTTGCCGCGATCTCCTCCGGCGTCTCTCTTTCGACGAAGTGGAAGTCTGAGCCGGCTTCAGTGGCGCGGAGATCCGGCATCTTCCCCTCGCGAATGAGGTGGGCGCTAGTGATGATCCTGCTGGTGGCCACCTGCCTGAACACTTCGGTCAGCCGTACAACGGGTACCACGCCGCTGTCGATCAAGTCTCGCAAGGCATTCCCCGGCCCAACGGAGGGAAGCTGGTCAACGTCGCCGACCATGATCAGTCCGGACGCCTTGGGAAGAGCGCGAAGCAGAGCGTACATGAGGAGCACGTCCACCATCGAGGTCTCATCGACAATAAGAAGGTCGCATTCGAGCGGATTGTCCTCGTTGCGCTGAAACCTCCCCGTGGCCGGATCGACCTCCAGCAGGCGGTGGATAGTCTTCGCTTCGAGCCCGGTGGTCTCCGTCAACCGCTTCGCCGCTCTCCCGGTGGGTGCGCACAGCAGGCACTTCACCTTTTTCGCTCTGAGGATCAGGAGGATTGAGTTCACCAGGGTCGTCTTCCCGACGCCGGGACCACCGGTGATGATCGCGACGCGGCTGGTGAGGACGGTCTTGAGTGCCTCCCGTTGGCTTGGTGCCAGCGTCTTGCCGGTCTTCTCTTCGCACCAGGCAACAGCCTTTTCGAACTCGATCTTCGGGTAGGTCACGCTCCCTTTGACTAGGCGCCGAATCTTCGTCGCGATACCATCCTCCGCCTTCCGGAGATGAGGCAGGAAGACAAGTGGCTCATTGTCGATCTCCTCTAGCAGGAGAAAGCCGCTGGTCAGCATCTGCGACAGTGCCTGCTCGATTGTCTCCGCCGGTACTTCGAGGAGCTTCACGGCTGCCGCCTTCAACTTCTCCAGCGGGAGGGCGCAATGCCCCTCCGAGGTTGCTCCCAACAGCACGTGGTCAATCCCAGCCCTCGCCCGGTTCTGCGAGTCCTTGGGGATACCAACACTCTGGGCGATCTGGTCCGCAGTAGCGAAGCCGATCCCGTGGATCTCCTTCGCCAACGTGTATGGGTTCTCCTGCACCGTCTGGATTGCCAGGCTCCCATATGTCTTGAAGATACGTACAGCCCGCCCCGTACTCACTCCGTGACTATGCAGGAAGAGCATGATCTCCCGGATCTGCATGCCCTCCTGCCAGGCAGTGGCGATCCGTTCACGTCGTTTGGGACCGATGCCATCGACCGACTCCAAGTCGGCGGGGTTGTCGCTGATGACACCCAACACTTCGGCACCGAAGTGTTCCACCAGCTTTTTCGCAAGTACGGGTCCAACGCCCTTCACGAAACCACCGCCGAGGTACCGTTCAACTCCCTCGCTCGTGGTCGGCGGGGTGGCCTTCAGGACCTGAGCCTTGAACTGGAGCCCATGCTCCTTATCTCTTACCCACCAACCCTTAGCGGTCACCCATTCCCCGGCGCTCACTGTCGGCACGGAACCAAGGACCGTAACCAGATCCCGCTGTCCGCGGACCTTCACCCGTAGCACAGCGAAGCCGCTCTCGGGACTGAAGAAGGTGACCCGCTCCACGAGGCCGGCGATCTCTTCAGTAGTGGTACGGGGTTGTGGCGAGGAATCGCTCATCCTGTTTGAAGTCTATGCGGTCGGAGTTGTCGGCGGGACCGTCTCGAATGATCTGTATTCCGTAGGGTGCTCTCCGATTCTCGCGACGAGCGATTCGGTGTCGCCACCCTACACCCGAGCCGACGTGAATCGGAGCCAACAAATGATTGACGCTTGCCGACTTATGAGGACTTTTCCGACGACAGGGACGCTTTGGCGATTTTGCACTCGTCCACTGGATCTCAGATAATGCAAATCTGTACACGTTCCTACCGAGTCCTCGCAATTATTCGCCGCTGCTCAAGCTGAACAATGCAATCTCGGTATATCTGCTCCTGCTTGGCGAATTCAGATCTCCTCTGCTCAAGCTCCTCAGTGCCCTTTCTATTCGCTTCTCGCGCGGCCACTTCAATACCCAATATTCTCGACTGAACGTCCATGCCGCTTGCATATGCGGCCATGCGCAAGCTTCTCCTCCTTGAAAGGAAGCCCAGGGACCGGAGAGCGAAAAAAAGTGGAAGGACAAGAACAAGAGGACTATAAAGAGCGAGCTTTGCTAGTGTACCGTCTCACGCAGATCGTCTTTTATTGAGCGCGGTCTGAGCGCGGGTTACCTTTTCCAAGATGTCGTTGGCTTTTGCTGTCCAGATGAAGGGCTTGGGATTCTGATTATGGCCGTCGAT
>Ga0209483_1000893_pt1 | contig 24148 bp, 25 predicted proteins | sample NGEPerA_FD_184508 | JGI IMG/M metagenome (GOLD analysis project Ga0209483, IMG submission 184508) | Arctic peat soil microbial communities from the Barrow Environmental Observatory site, Barrow, Alaska, USA - NGEE PermafrostL2-A... | ecosystem: Environmental > Terrestrial > Soil > Wetlands >... | reverse complement strand
TCCCGCCGACCCGTTTGTCCCGCGCGTGCTGGTCAATCGCCTCTGGCATCATCTTCTGGGCCGGGGCATCGTGGCATCGACCGATAATTTCGGAGCACTGGGCTCCGCGCCGACGCATCCTGAATTGCTCGATTACCTGGCCGCGGGCTTCGTGCAAGATGGCTGGTCCATGAAGAAGACCATCCGGCAGATCATGCTTTCGCGAACGTACCAGATGAGCACCCGCGCCGCCGACGAGGCGGCCGAGAAGGCCGACCCGGATAATCTCCTGTTGCATCGCGCCAACCTTCGGCGGCTGGATGCCGAGGAAATCCGCGACCAGATTCTGTCCATCTCCGGGCGGTTGGATGAAAGGATGTTCGGCCCGTCCGTGGACGTTTATCTCACCGCCTTCATGGAAGGCCGGGGCCGGCCCGGCAGCGGGCCGCTCGACGGCGCGGGCCGCCGCAGCATCTATCTGGCCGAACGGCGCAACTTTCTGTCGCCGATGATGCTGGCGTTCGATCAGCCGATTCCCTTCAGCTCCATCGGCCGCCGAAGCAGCTCCAATGTGCCCGCGCAGGCTTTGATTCTCATGAACGATCCCTTCGTGGTCGATCAGGCCCGGCTGTGGGCGGATCGAACGCTCGCTCCAAAAGAGCTGACACCCGAATCCCGGATCACCGGCATGTATGAAGAGGCATTCGCGCGCAAGCCCGACGCCGCGGAGTCGGCGGCCGCGATGCAGTTCCTGCACAAGCAGGGCGAGGATTTGGGCATCCCGCCGGATCGGCAACTCAGCGAGCCGCGCGTCTGGGCCGACCTGGCACATGTGCTGATGAATGTGAAAGAATTCGTCTTCCTCAAGTAGCCGTTCGCGGGCGTTCATTTGTGCGTAATACTTCAGTCGTTTGCAATGACGAGATTTGACGAGCAGCCGGAGCACGGCTTGCCGTGACACGGGCGTCTCGCCCGTGCGGGTGGCGCGGTTGGAAAACGGCACATCCCTGACACCAAAACAATACGCACGGGCGGGACGCCCGTGTCACGACAATGCCGCTCGACGTCCTTCGCAAGTGCGTCTATTGCAAACGGCCCAAGTGCTACATTCGTGCTTTGCCTCCGCACCCGTTACAACCATGCCCCTGTTGCTTGCGCAGTCGAATCCAACCTCCGGCCTGCTCCCCGCGCTGGTGACGGCGGCGTCAATGGCATTGGCGTGCGCGGTGCTGAGCGTCTTCGTCGTCTCCCGCCGGTGGGCATTTATCGGCGAAGGCATCGCCCACAGCGGGTTTGGCGGTGCGGGAACCGTGTGGCTGCTTTCCCTGGCCTTTCCCGCCCTGGCCGAACATGGCGAATGGGCGCCGTATGCCGGCGTGGTGGTCTTCTGCGTGTTGACCGCGCTGGGCATCGGATTTTTCACGCGCAGCGGGCAGGTGAACAGCGATGCGGTCATCGGGATTTTCCTGGTCGCATCGCTGGCCTGGGGCATACTGGCGCAGAGCATCTTCCGATACGTGCGGCTCGGGCAGGAGCCGCCGGGCTGGGACACATTCCTGTTTGGAAGAATGGACGTGTCGGCGTCGTTCGCCATCGGAGCCGCCATGCTCTGCGCGGCGGTGGTTGCCGTCGTCGTGCTGCTCGGCAAGGAAATACTCTCGTATTGCCTCGATCCCACCACCGCGCAGGCCTCGGGCGTGCCGGTGGGATTTATCCATTATTTGCTCATGGTGCTGGTCGCCCTGACCATCGTGATCGGCGTGCGATTGGCCGGCAACGTGCTGGTGACCGCCCTGCTCGTGCTGCCGGGCGCGACGGCGCTTATCCTCTGCAAAAGCCTCGTCCCCGCAATCCTGGCCTCGCTCGTCATCGCCCTGGCCGGCACCCTGGGCGGCATCGCCATCCATTTCCATTGGATGTTCCTGCCGACCGGGCCGGCCATTGTGCTGTTGCTATTTGGGCAGTTTTTGCTGGCGTATGGGTGGGGAAAGATCGCGGAAGCGCCTCTCGGTTCTAAACGGGCTCGGTAAACAAAATTGTATACCCTTCCTGCGTGAAATGATGATCGTGCGTCAGCACTTCTCGCACTCCAAGTTCACGCATGACCTCCATCGACGCGCAATCCGTAAGGCTGTATTCCTTATCAAGTCGAGAGTCGTAGAGACGCAGTGCCTGTTCGAAGGAAGACCGGGTCTGCGGAATTACTTGAACGCCAGGATTGGCAACAATCGACTTGACCAATCTAACTGCCTGTGCACGCCAAAAAGGTCCGTACCCGGAATAGAATGCAAGGAACTCGTTCAAAACTTCGTCGGTCGTGACTAGGCGTACCATACCCAACGCCCGACTCACAGCCTGCACGGTTTCGTGCCAATCGTCGTTCGGATTTGCGAGAGAAATCCAATAGAAGCTATCCGCGAAAACGGTTCTCATTCCCGCTCAAATCCGTTTCCCTGAAATGTACCGATCGTGATGAACCGCGGAATCGTGAGGAAGCCGGGAAATCTCATCAGGAGGTGCGCTTGCAAGGATGGACGCGAATTCCTGCCAGATCGGAGTGACACGGTCAGCAACCTGATCATCCGTGCCGGGACAATGCTGGATCCGATTACGCGTCAGGGCATCATAACGGACGGAGTGGCCCCACTTTGCCGGCGTTTGCTCGATCCATTCGTCCTCCAACAAAGACTTTCCATAATCACGGAACAGCGACAGGAACTGCCGCGGAAATGCGGCCGGAAGCGGGCGATTGAAGTTGACTGCTTCAATCGTTTCCGCAATGAGTGCAACGGAGTCGTCAATTTCGTCTGGCTGTGGAAGGGAGGGGAACGTTCCGATTGGCAGCCTTCGCTCCAGCCGAACCGTCACATGATTGCATCGGCACTCGCAAAAATTAAGAATCAGCGATTCCGCAAAATTGCTTGTGGGAAACTCGCCGCATGGATGGCGCCGTCGCCACAATTCGTTGGATGTTTCCAGAAGCACCTGTCGATACCGGACCAGTTCTTCAACCACGTCTACAGGAATTCCATGATCTGCAAAGCGTCCGCCCTGGAATGCGTGGCTCAGCAGCGGGATTCGTTCAATTTCGCCCATCTTGCACTCTTCCTATCGACCATTTGCAACTCACGCGACTTGCGGCCTGGTACACAGCCAATCAATGATATGAGGGAGATCGTGGCTTGTCCCCCCTGCGGTGGAAAATTGATTGGCTCAATTCAAAATCGTCCCTTATTCCCCACCAGCACGCGCTCCAGCGACTTTTCCAGAACATCGCATACGCGATCGACTTGTCGCCCGGTGATTTGTCCGAAGAACGGCAGGGCCAGGGTGCGGGCGGCGACGTATTCGCAGATGGGGAAGGCGCCCGGCTCGTAGCCGAACTTTTCGATCATGTAGGGCTGAAGATGGATCGGCGGAAAATAATTGTTGCAGCCGACGCCTTCGGCGCGCAAGTCCTGCATCACCACGTCGCGGTCGCTGGGGCTGAACAGATCGTTGAGGCGCACCACGAATACGAACCAACTCATGTGCGTGTCATCCTGAAGAGTCGGGAGGATGAGGTAGCGGTTGGTCATCAGCCTTTCGATGTAGCGGTGGGCGACGCGGCGGCGGCTTTCCAGCATCTCCTCGAGGCGCTGGGTTTGCGCCAATCCGAGAGCCGCGCTCATTTCGTCCAGGCGATAATTGTAGCCCAAACGCTGGTGCGCGAGCCACGCCATCCCCTCGCGCCCCTGGTTTCGCGCGGCCCGGCAAATGCCGGCGAACCGCTCGTCATCCGTGACGATCATTCCGCCTTCGCCGGTGGTGATCTGCTTGTTGGGGTAGAAGGCGAACACCGAAGCCCGGCCAAATGAGCCGATGGTGCGCGGCCCGATGTGGCCGCCGAAGCCTTCGCAGGAATCTTCAATCAACACCAGTTCATGGCGCCGGGCAAGCTGTTCGAGCTCGATCATACCGCTGGGATTACCGAAAACCTCAACCGCCACGATCGCCTTTGTTCGCGGCGTGATCGCGGCTTCCACCTTCTCCAAGTCAATGTTCAAGGTCCCCGGATCGATGTCGGCAAACACGGGCTTGGCGCCGACATAGAGCACGCAATTAGCCGACGCGACAAACGAGAACGGCGTGGTGATGACCTCATGCCCCTCGGTGACGCCCGCCGCAATCATCGCGCAATGCAGCCCCGCCGTTCCCGAGGAAACGCCGATCCCATGCGCCCGCCCGGCTATGCGGGCACACGCCTGCTCGAACAAATCGAGCCGCGGGCCCAGCGAAAGCGTCGAGGTGTGCAGCACATCCACCACCGCATCGATCTCGCGCTGCGTAATGTCCGGTTTGGATAGGGGAATGGGGTCGGGCATGCTTTTGTCAGTTGTCCGTAGTCCGTTGTCAGTGGTCAGTGGTCAGTGGTCAGTTGTCAGTTGTCAGTGGTTAGAGGTCAGTTGTCAGTTGCCAGTGGTGGTCGAAAGATGCTTTAAGCTAAGGCGCATCTGACGATTGCCGCGCAAGATTCAGAAGCCTACCGGCAATTTGCAACTGACAACTGACAACTGACCACTGACAATCCCCAACTGACAACTGACGACTGACAAGTTACAGTATCCCATCTTTAACGTCCGATAAATCCATTATCGAACAAAGGACGCCGCCCGCATGAGTTTAGAGGATCGTAGTAGCCTCGTCGTCGCTGATTCCGCCGAGCGTAAGCCGCGCGACAAGGGGCGCAAGAAGGAAAAAGGCGTCGCCCACTTCTGGCGGGCGTGCGGGTTTCTCTATCCCTATCGCGGCATGGTGGTCGTGTCGATCCTGTGCGCCGTCTTCGTCAGCGCGGCCAACACCGCCGGCATGGGAACCTTGCTGCCGATCATGCGCGTACTGGTGAAGCACGATACCATCGCGACCTGGGCGGATCGCGAAATCGCCCAGCGCCGGCTTGGGGTGAAGTTTTCCAATGATACGCGGGATTTGATGATCGTGAGCGTGGAGGCCGGCCGCCCCGCGTCTGTCGCGGGGTTGAAGGAACAGGATGCCCTGGTGGCGCCGCCCGGCAATACGCGGGCCGACATGGCGACGTTACTGGCAAAGCTCTCCACGCCAGGGCCAACGCGGGCCACGCTGATCGTGCGGGATGGCGGCCCGCGCACGCTCGCGCTTGCCCCGCTTCCCTGGTATCTGGCTGCGGCGCGAAACCTCGCGGCCCGCTGGCCCACGCAGCCGGTGAAGGCCATCGCCATGGTCTTCGCGGTCATCGCGGCGTTGGCCATCAGCTCCAACATCGTGAAGTTCTTCCAGGAATATCTATCCGACAAATCCGCGGTCCTCACCGTCAACGACATCCGCCGGCGGCTTTACGATCGCGTCCTGCACGTTCCCTTGAGCCATTTCAATCTGCGCGGCACCAGCGATGTCACCAGCCGATTAACACAGGACAGCCAGGGGCTTGGCGAAGGGTTCAAGATGATCCTGGGCCAGAGCATTCAGGAGCCGGTGAAGGCGGCGATGATGTTTTCATTGGCGGTCTTCATCAGTTGGAAGCTCACCCTCTTCATCGTTTTTTTCGCGCCGCTGATGCTGGTATTCATCAAGAAGTTCGGCAAGAAAATGCGCCGCGCCAGCAAAAAGGCGCTGATCAGTTCCTCGCAGATGCTCGGGCAGATCGAAGGATCATTGGCGGGCATCCGCGTGGTGAAAGGCGCCAACGCCGAGCGCTTCGAGCGCAGGCGGTACACGCGCATCATGGACAAACTCGTGGAAGAGCAGCTTCGCATGAGCCGGATCGACAGCTTCAGCGAGCCAACCATGGAAACGCTGACGCTGTTCGTCATCGCGTCGGTGGTGCTGGTCGCATCCTACATGATGCTCATCGCCCCGCCCACGCTCACGTTCGACCGCTTCATCATCGTGATGGCCTGCCTGGCAAGCATCGGCGATTCGCTGCGCCGGCTGAGCAAAGTCAACAACGTGATGGAGAAAGCCAACGCCGCCGCCGCACGGATATTCGAGGTGATGGATCTGCCGATTGAAAAGAAGGAATGGGGGTCGGCGCCACAAGCGGCGCGACCGGATTCATCGACAACCCCCGCCGCCGGAAATGGCCGGCCCGCGAGCAGCCGCAATGGCGCCAATTCGTTTTCCTCTGTCCCTGCTCCATCGGATCCGTTCTCGCTTAGCCGCCCGACAGTCCCGCCTGCTCCCGTTGCTTCTTCCCGTCCCCGCATCAAGCTTGGGCCCGTGCAGCGCAACGTGAGCTTTGAGAACATCACGTTTTCCTACCCCAATGCTCCATCGCCGGTATTGATGGACGTGAGCCTGACGATCCCCAGGGGCCGTTGCGTGGCCATCGTCGGCCGCAACGGCAGCGGCAAGACCACGTTGCTCGCCCTGCTCCCGCGCTTCTACGATCCGCAAGCCGGCCGCGTGCTCATTGACGGCATCGACGTTCGCCAGGTTACGCTCAAATCCCTCCGCGAGCAGATCAGCATCGTGACGCAGGACAGCGTGATCTTCCCCGGCACCGTCGCCGACAACATCGCCTACGGCAACCCGCTGATGCCGCGCGATCAGATCATCGCCGCCGCGAAGCGCGCCTTCGCCCACGAATTCATTCTCGACAAGCCCCAGGGCTATGACACACTGCTGGGCGAACTAGGCGGCCAACTGTCCGGCGGCCAAAAGCAGCGCATCTGCATCGCCCGCGCCATCCTCCGCAAAAGCCCCATCCTGATCCTCGACGAAGCCACCAGCCAGGTGGACGCCGAGAGCGAGGCACTCATCCAGCAAGCCATCGAAGGCCTCATGCACGAGCGCACGACGTTCGTCATCGCCCACCGCTTCAGCACGATCCTCGGCGCCGACGAGATCATCGTGATGGACAAAGGCCGCATCGTCGGCCAGGGCCGGCATGAGGAACTCCTGGGGAATTGCGAGACGTATCAACAGCTTTACGAGCGCCAACTCATCGCCGCCCCGGCGGCATAGATAAAATCGACCGACTTCTTCGTCGGGCAAACGCGCGGATATTCTTGGGGCTCTGCCCCAAACCCCGAAGTTTATCGCATGGGTGCCTCCAGCAGAGTTGGAGCTTCAGGGCGAATCCGGTCAATCGTATTCGGTCGACTCTTCCTCACGGCCGGATCGCTTTGAGCACCTCGAATCAGCGCTTTTGCGACACGGCCAAGACCGCCTCCATCTCCCCCCACCTGCTGGAGGCACCCATGCGCAAAACTTCGGGGGTGCGGGGGCGGAGCCCCTGCGATTGGGTGCGAACGGGCGAGCATAACCCGCGATCACCGCACGCAACCGCGAATCGCGCTCCGCTGTTCATTCACCTAACCCGTTTCCAACACCGCCGCCCCGAATGTGAACCCCGCCCCAAACGCGCACAATCCGATCCGCCGCCCGCTCCCGCCGCCCGCGAGCTCACCGGCCAGCGACAGCGGAATCGTGCTCGACGATGTGTTCCCGTGCAGCCGCACGTCATTGCGCACCCGCCCCGCCTCGCACCCCGGCCGCGCCCGCACGGCTTCGATAATTCGCCCATTCGCCTGATGCGGAATGATCAGATCCAAATCGCCGGGCGCATATCCCAACTGCCGGTAAGCCTTAATGCTCTTCACATGCGGCCCCGGATCGCAAACATGCGCACTCATCTGCCGTCCCGTCGACTGCCCCGCGGCGTTGCAAAGCAACGCGTTGAAGAATTGCACCGGAGGGATGCCGCGCGCGACATCAGAGATTTGTCGCGGTAGTGGCAATGGAGATAATCCTGGGCAAAAAGGTGACGGGCGAAAACCGCCTTGGATTCGTGGCCGGAGCCGGCGACGTGGAAGAAGACGTCGGCGCGATTGAGGAATTCTCGATGCACGTCATCCGGATAAATTGAGTCTGACTAAACGGTTGTCGCATCGCACTCCGATTGTCTCAGGGCGGATTTATTTTCGGGACAAAGCGACCGGTTCGCTGCGCGTAAACCAGATAATCAGGAAGGGCTTGCGCGAGTGCAGCTTCCTCTCGCCCGGCCGCGATAGAGTAATAGACGGCCACGAGAACGACGTTCAAAGCGATCCACAATGAACCTGACGCTAGAAATATCCCACAGAGCATTAGCAAATTCGCGGAGTAAATTGGATGCCGAATCCTAGAGTACGGCCCTGACGTGATAACCCGGGTTGCGATAAAGGAATCGAAGCACGGGCTGTACTCGGTACTCAAGGTCGCCTTCGCCCATACGAACAAAATCAACCCAACGCTTGCAACGGATAGCCCGAAGTAAAGAAACGGCAGGGAATTGAACACCTCAAGGAGGAGTGGCGACGAAAACCAAAAGGACAAAACGCTGCAAAGGGGCGCGCAAGCACCGCCGTCGGAGGTCGCGCCAACCCGGCCCTCCGGCGGCACCGCGATCCGATTGGCTTCGCGCGATCCGCTTGACGCCACACCTGCATGCCGCATTTCCAGAAACGCCTTCGGCTTGCCGATATTCGGCTGCTGCGTATAATCGTTCCATGACACTTGAGTCAATCAAAGCGCTATTGACCCGGCGGCCGTTTGAGCCGCTGCGCGTCAAAACCAGCAACGGCGAAATATTTGAGATTCGCCATCCGGAGATGGCCGTGTTGGCCCGCAGCGCCATGGCCATCGTGCATCCCGACGCGGATGGCAGCCCATCTGATAAAATCGAGTTCGTTTCATATCTTCATATCGCAAGCATTGAGACTGTGGGCGGGGCTGTGTTACGCTAGTTTCCTGCGGTCACTTCGGTGGGTAGCGCGGACACCGGCTGAACCATCTGCTCACGTCCAGCGGCGGGCGCCGTTCACATCGAAATCGGTTTCATGCGCTGCTACGATCTTCCCACGGCAACTTATCGATTCGTGATTCAACGTGATGGCCCCTGGTGGATCGGGTGGATTGAAGAGATTCCCGGCGTTAATTCACAAGGCCACACGCGCGAGGAATTGCTGGAGACGGCATGCATCAACCGACTTTGATTTTCTTGCGCATGTGAGCAGCAAATTCGTTAAAATCGATGCCTTCGCCGCGATCGATCTGTTGCTCCGCCCGGTTGATTGCCTCCGCGGTTTCATCGTCGAGCTCTTCGGCGCTCAGCATCATCCGCTCGATGGCGGCCTCCACAGCGGCCTGTGCCGATGGATAGCAGCCGGCGCCCACTTGTTCGTCGATGAATTTCTCTAACTCCGGTCTATTCAGTTCGATCCGCATAGCGGGCATCCTAACAAGTTGAGTCGTCGCAGCCATACTAAGAATTAGCTGCGCCCTGAGCAGGTTAACATCCGTGAGGGATCGGAACGCGTACCGCCCAGGTTCGCCCGCTTTTTTTTCCGCTGATTTGAAATTCGATCTTGGCCGCTCCGTCCTATGGATGTAACAAGGAGATCGGCATGCGTTCAATCATTTTCGCGTTAGCGGTTGCGACTTTTGCATCGGGCGCCGCCAGCCAAACCACGCGCCCATCCGGCGATGCCTGGCCGCTGTACGAACGGGCGTCGGCGCATATTGCCGAAGGGTATCGCATGGGGATTGAGTGCCCCGCCGCTTCACCCGTGGGTTTCCATGATTTCGCGCCCTACCCGCCGGAATGGCATCGCTTGGAAAAACAGGCATACAAATACAATGCGCCCGCACTGGCGCTGGTCCGCGAGGCCAGGCCCCTCAACAGTTCGAATTGGCCCGCGGCTGCGAGGGGAGCCGGCACCGAGCCGGCGTATCTGAGCCGGTGCCGGATGATCGCCAGCGAGGTGAGCGATGCCGCGATGTATCAGCATTTACAGGGCAACGATGCCCAGGCAATCGAGTTGGTGCGTGACGATCTGCATCTGGCCGAACTAATGGATTCGATGCCCGACCAGGGAATTTCGCAGGCGCTAACGGCGGGCGGAGTGCGCGCCTCGGGGCTGAATCGCCTGGAGGCAATGACCACGCAAATCGTGCTGGGCACCGACCCGGCGGATCACAAGAGCCTGCAAGTCAGCGCCGCCAAGGCCCTGATCGGCGAATTATTCACCACCGGCGACTCCGCCGCGCGCTTTGAGAAAGGGCTCCGCCGGGGCAACTTCCCTGAACTCGATCCCTCGCGTTACGACGCCTTTCGGACGCGCCTGCGGCGCATACAAACGGAGCGCAAGCTCGCGGCGATGTCGCTGGCTTGCCACTTGTACCGTTTTGAAAAAGCGCGTTGGCCAGCCTCGCTGGCCGATCTCAAGCCCTACCTCCCCGGACCCCTCACCGATGCCTGGGGGCCACTGGGATACGCGCTCATCAAGGGCGGCCTGCCCGATCGATCGGACCGGCCACTGGTCTATTCCCGTTACAACGCGAAGGATGGCTTGTTCTACCGCCTCGACTGGCCGGAATACGGCTTGTATTTCGGCGATGGAACCGGCCGCCGGAACAACGAGCAGAAACAGGGCGGCCAGTTCCGCGACGTGGCTTTGTGGAACCCGCCCGCGGCGAAGAATGGCCCGATCACGCGCCCGCTGAAATGACTGCGCCGTCATGGCGTCTGGCGGGGCGGATTGTGGGGCGTGAAGAGCGGGCTGGAGCGGGTCGCATACCAGACGCCGGCGGCGATTGCCAGGCCCAGGATTGCCACGAAAAGCGCCGCCAGCAATGCCCGCCGGCGTTCCAGGCCGCCGGGCTGGGCTTGCGCGGCGCCGGGCGTTTTTGCGTCGCGCGGCCCCAGCAGCGCGCCAAGTCGCGTGGCGAGTTGCCGAAGGCCGACCCTTGCCTGCCGGGCGTCGCCAACCACGGCGGCCAAATCGCGCCCCTCCGCGCCGCGCGACTCGGCGGCGGCTTCAAGAATGTTCAGCACCGATTCCACATCCACCGCTTTATCGGTGTAAAGCAGCGGGCTGATATGCGTCAGCCGGACGACGCCGCCGGGGGAAATGAAAACATTGGACGGGATCAGCGCGCCGTGAACGATCCCCTGCACATGCAGCAGATCGACCGCCAGCACAAGCTCGCGTGCAACGGCGGCCAGATCGGCGGGCGTGCGCCCCGGAGTTGCCGCGTATTCGTCAAACGACACCCCCTCGACAAACTCCCAGATCAGATACGCCTCGGCTCCCTCGCGCTCGACGCCGAACAGATTGGCCACCCCCGGATGGGCCAGTTCGCGCACGCGGCCCAGGCGGTCGCGCACATGCGGATGAAGCTGGCCGTGCAGCAGGCAATCGCGGTCGATGCGTTTCACCACCACCCCCCGCCCCGCCGGCCCGATCGCCAGCCACGATTGATCCGCCGTCAGGACACGATCCACCGGGCAGCCGCACACGGCTTGGGGGACCGGGACTGGAACAACGGCGATCTCCATCGGAAGTACGCTCCATGCCGCGGGAACCTAAATGCAAAAACAGGCTCGACCTTGATCGAGCATATCACCGCGCGGCAGGGGTGCAACGAATGGCCGACGCAAACACGCCTGGTTTAGTGTGGGAGCTACTTTCTCCTCGAGTCCCCCGCCCAGATTTCCTTGATGGTCTGCTCGGTGTTTGAGCCATTGGGACAGGCATCGCTGCGCGTATTGGCCCAAAACCAGCGCGGGCCGCCGCTGTTGCGCGCGGGGGTGATGACCCGGCTGCCGGGCATCTCGAGATGGCCGTTGGGATCGTGCTGCCCGATCCATTTCCAGGCGTAATGCAGCCACGCGTTGCGCTGCGCCTCGGGCAGGACCGAAAACCAGGTGATCTCATCATAACCCCAGATGAAGATGGTGCCTTGGCTGGAATGCCCCTGATTACGGCCCCCGAAGTTATCAAACTCGACCAGGAACGGAAGATGTTCGCAGGACCAGCCGCTGGGCGTAATGCCGCCTTTACTGCGCGTGAAAAGCGAGTCGGTATAGCCGACCTCAAGCTGCCCCTTGAGCGGCTGATCGGGCACCTGCGAAATGCGCAGCGGAAAGGCGTGGGCGTCGAACAGCAGATGTCCGTTCTCCACATACCCGCCGGTCGGGGTATGGGCGTCGCAAATCACAAAATGTCGGCGGGCATGCTGGTGCGCGTACGCTCGAACTCGGCCAAGCATATCCAGCCAGCCGACGTGTTTGGGATCGTTCCGGTCCATCAGCCCGATCTGGCCGAAGTGGATCGCTTCGATGCCCACGTCGATATACCGGGTGCAGAGGTAATAGAACCACATGCGCGCTTCGAGCCGGCTCATGTCGGGGATTTTTCCGTTGCCCATGCGGTGGGTTCCGCTGGCGTAGCCGATGTCGTCAAAGCGGAAGTTGCGTTTGGTGATCGGCTGGCCGAACTCCTTGAGCACGTACTCTGGAATCTCGATTGTTTCCACGCCCCGTGTCACGATTTCAAACGCCGCGCCTTGGAGGACGATATCCGGATCGGCCTGATGAAGGCGATCGGCAAAGACCTTGGCATTACGAAGTAAGGTTTCCAATTCCCGTTCGCGTCCCCAGCACATGAGGGCCCGGCCGATGAACTTGGCGCGGGTGTTGAGAATGAAACGGATGTTGTCGCGCGGATCAACGCCACGGTTGTCGCGCGGCTGGCTCACGTCATCGTGAAGCAGCTCCGTGAAGGAAACCGAGCGCGACAGATAATTTTCCAGCACCTCGCGCGAGATTTTCCCATCAAAGCGGTAATCGCGCGCCTGCGAGTTCGCGGCAGCCGGCTGCCGATCGGCTCCGAGAGCCGTTCGCGCCAACGAGAATGCGCCGATTGCGAATAATGCTATTCCGAGTAGCTGTGTCGGCGCGCGTGTCGGGATCAATGCTCTCATGGTGAACTGGGGAACTAGGATTCGAACCTAATACAAAACGGCTTTTTTGACATTCTGGACGGATTTTTCTTGACTTGTGCTACCAATATGCTACCATGACCCTGCAAAAGCACTCAATTCTAACCGGGAGCCTAAGTGGCTACTTTCGTCAAGCGGTCGGGTAAGTGGGGATTCAAATACCGTGACCACAACGGCAAACAAATCTGGGTAACAGGGTACACGGATAAGAAAGAGACGCAACGCTTGGCCGACGAGCGGGAGAATGCCGCACGGCGAATCAAGCTGGGTGACATTGACCCTGCCGCCGACTCGCGCCGTATCGAGCGCGCCAAGCCGTCTGCCGACCACCTGGCAGCGTTCAAAGCCTCGATGCAGGCCAACGCACGTTCGGATAACCACGTCGCCTATACCGTGCGGGACGTGCGGCTTTGCATCGAACGCGCTGGCATTACGTCCGCCAGCGCCTTGACCCGCGCCCACGTTGACCAATGGCGCACGTTCTGCCGCACTGTCGGCTATCCCGAATGGCATTCACCCACCGGGCCGGCCAAGCCGGATAGCCGAAAGACGGTGAACCGCCGGGTATCATCCGTGCGAGCGTTCTTGAATTACCTGCAAGAGACCGGCGCCGTAGAGCGTAATATCCTCTCCCGGTTCAAGATGCTTGAGACGAAAGGACATGAGACCCGACACCGCCGCGCCTTGACCCTGGATGAAGCGAAGGCACTGATTGAAAAAACACCCGATGCACACCGGCGAACTCTCTATCTGTTCGCACTGCGCACCGGCTTTCGACGTGCCGAGTGTGAATCCATGACGCCAGCGAGCTTTGACTTTGCCAAGCGTACTGTCAAGGTGAACGCGGCTGATGCGAAATACAAAGGTGAGCATCAAATACTGCCGATGCACCCGGCACTGGTGGGCCCGCTGCAAGCACTCTGCAAGGGTAAGGCACGGGACGCCGCTATCTTCGCCGTCCCTCGCAAGCAAATCGCCGTGAGCGTGTTACACGCCGACTGCGCGGTCGCTGGCGTCGATACCCGTGAGATTGATTTTCATGCCTTGCGGCACTCGTTCATCACCCACCTGGCAGACCAAAACATCCGACCAGAAGTGCTGATGAAGCTGGCACGACACCGGGATATCCGAACCACCCTGAAGCATTACGTTCACTTCCGACCCGACGATGAACGCTCTGCGCTGGAGCGGCTAGGCAGCTAACCCGACCACCCACCGCTCCACGTCGGCACGACGCCAGCGGGACAACCGACCAATCTTCAGCGGTCGTGGTATCTGACCGCTCGATACCATCGCACGCACTTTGCGCTGGCTGATACCGCCGAGCATCGCGCCCAACTGATGCACGTTCAAGAGAAGCGGCGACAGGGTAATCGACACGTCGGCGCGTTCATCGTCTGCATCTTCGTCGGCGACAGGTATTGATTCTGGCATGAGCGAGATTGTCCAAGCGTGCGGCGCTATAGACCACGGTAATGCCGCTCCCTGCCGCACCACGACAAACAAGCGTGGTTGCTCAAATGTGCATTATCATAACCATCCCGGCGGGACATATGGAGCAAACCCGATTTGATACTCACGGAAGAGCCACCCGTTTACACTGCACTAAAGGACAGAAATATGTTTCCAGTTTTTTGAGATTTTCGTTTTGTGGTTACGCCGCCAGCACGAACTTCAGCGCCGTCTGCGTCTGCCACTTCGCCAGCACCGTACCACCTCGCCGCATGGCCGCGCTCATCGTCGCCGTGCCTATCCTCGCATACGCCGCTGCCTCTGCCTGCGTGTCGAAGTGCCTGCCCGTCGTCTCGCATACCACGGCACGCTCGCGACCCGTGCGGCAATGCTTCGCCGGTTCATCGGTGAATCCCCACTGACGATCGGCGCAACGAAGGGACGAACGAATCGCCGTGCGAATCCGACTGCGGTTAATCTGTTCGCCGCTGACTCGGGTAGCGTATCGAGCGGCATCCCGCAATGAATCGAACGTACGACGCCTCTCCCGTGATTCGCCGGTCTGGCTGATGGTATACCGCTCATGGCACCATACCGCCTTCGCCTTGGAGCCGCACCGGCACCCATCATCCACCTTGGCGCCGAAGCACCGCTCGATATCGCGCCATTGACGGGAGTAGAGCCGCATTCGTCGCCGACGTTCCACCTCTTCGTCGCCGGGATTCTTTATCCGCGTCACATACCTTAGCGCTGGCGTGGCAAGATTCTCCACCACCGCCTCGACATGCTCCCTGAGCAGCGTGTGCTGAGCCATCGTCAGTGGGTTACTGGCGAGCCGTGGCACCCGTTCACCCTTACCGCGCAACCATGCCGGCATGTCGGAGAACTTCGGGAGTGACCTATGACGGCGAAGGCAAACGCAAATCAATTTGCAATCCGCGATGAGCGAGTAGATATCTCCCTGGACTTCACCGACAACGCGCTCTTCGGCGTCCCTGAGCTCGCGCGATAACCGACCTGCGGGTATAGCGTCCAACCAATCCCTGAGTGACATGGCGTCTCCATATGCGCGCGCAAGGCAATCCCTGCCGCTGTGACCGACCTGAAATGTCCGAACGATTCGCGGCGAAGGATATCGAGCGGCGATGGCGTGTCAAGAAGCAGAACGCGAAAATCTCTCTTGTTTTACGTTGTATAGCAACCGGCGACAGCGCAATGCGCGTTGTCGTCCGCGACACCCCGGCACTTCATTTTTTTTCCCGGCACTCCCGGCGAAGTGAAATCGCGCTCATTATTTTCGTAACCATCCAACCGCGTATCGAGAAGCGGGATTAAGGTTACGAAAACTGCAATGTAGTTTGGCGCGGCAACTACATCGAATTCGCACATATGGATTGACGTACATATGAGCGGACAACGGGAATGCACCACAAACAAACTTGCCAGCGACCGATGCAAATTTTTTTTCTGCCGCGCAATCGCCAACGACCGTCTGAGTCCGTAAAGGACACGAAAGGGATAATATGATTCAATGCGAAATGGCACCCATCGGCACTGATGACCGCCTGATTGACACGCGCGACGTGGCGTTACTTGTGAAGGTACGACCGAAGACCCTGCGCCGCTTAGCGAAAGCCGGCGACTTCCCGGCACCGCGCCGATTTGGACGGCGATACCGATGGCTTGCCAGCGAGATTCAAACCTACCTGCGCACGCTCCCAATGGCTTGAGACCCACCCGTAAACGACAGGTGCTGGCGCGTTTCAGCGTGCCAGCACCAGAAAGACGAACCGATGACTACACCAACAGAGACACCGCAACTTGAGCAAATCAAACTCGCCGATATTCGCCGGGATGGCGGTACGCAGCAACGCGCGGCGATAGACCCGGATACCGTTGCCGCCTATGCCGCACTGCTGGCGGATGGCACCACCCTGCCGCCTGCCACTGTGGTACGCGAAGGCGATACGTTCTGGTTGGTGGATGGCTTTCACCGCTACGCCGCCTATGGCACCTGCGGGATGGACGCCATGCCATGCACCGTTCTCCCTGGCACGCGCCGGGATGCCATACTTCAATCCGTGGGCGCCAACGCAACACATGGGTTACGGCGAACCAATGCCGACAAGCGGCGCGCCGTTGAGACCATGCTTGGCGACCCTGAGTGGGTGAACTGGAGCGACCGGGAGATAGCGCGACGATGCGCCGTAAGCCAGCCGTACGTCGGCCATGTACGCGCGTCACTGAAACTATTATCAGTGAACAATGACGAACCGGCGACAGAATCACCCGCCACCCGGACTTACACCACCAAGCACGGCACCACCGCGACGATGCAAACGGGCGCTATCGGCAAGGCACCTGCCGTCGATTATGACCCACTGCTCAACGACGGTTGTTCGGATGGCTTGGACGGTGAGATTGACGCGGGAGAATCGACGCCAGCCGTCGCGCCTGCCAAGCCGCTGGCACCCGACGAAAAGCCGTGGGACGCCTACATCGTGAAGGTTGAAGAGATACAAAGTGACCTACGCGCCGTCGCCGACAAGATGCGTGACGTGTTTCAGTATGACACGGCGACGAAACAACTCCGGGAGCCGTGGGCGCACTTCCTTTCACACGCCGGCACCATTGGCAATGTGAACCAAATCGTTCGGATGCTACGGGATGAACTGCCAGCCGCTATCGAGCCAAGCGGCAAGGGATTCTTGACCGTTCGGCAACAGGAGATGCGACGTGGGTTAGCGGCGAACCGCGCCGCGTGATAACATTGCCTGCCAATAAAAGCGCCACCCAGCCGGCAAAGCAAGGGTGGCGCTTGAGAATCGAGTAAGCACATGGATTATAGCACAACACTCCGCGCACGCAAGGCACCGCCAGAAATGGATGGTGCGATGTGAGCGTAACCCTTCAAAACAAGCTGTATTTTGGCGGATGGATTGCCGAACTCCCGGCGAAGGAATGGAAGGTACTCTACGCTTTCGCCACTCACGCCGACGAAGCCACTGGCATTGCCTATCCGACGCCAAAGTATATTGCGCCGCTTATCGGCTTGTCAGAGCGTAACGTGAAGAAGGGTATCCGCGCACTACTCAATCGCGGACTGCTGGTGAACGTGTCCGCTGGCGGCGGGCGCACCCATTCGGCACGTCGTCGCGTTGTCCTGCCGGAAAGGGTGTCCAAACCAACACCCATCCAAGCCTATCCGCCTGCCGGCACTGACCGGCTTGCCGCGTAAAGGGTGTCCCAATCCGGCACCCGACCGCCGCACCGCCGCTTATTTCACACCCGAATCTCACGCCAACGCATGAAATCCGTAGCAAGAATCTGACGCTAAACAGTGTCCTTTTCTAGCACGGTTTAACAAGATTCTGCAATGCCTAAACAGTGTCCCTGTAGGACACCCTTTAACTGCTAAACAGTGTCCCGGTGGGACACCCGAATAAGTATGAAGAGACGGATGGCGCTCGATAATCGAAATGTCACTGGCAATGACCGCGCCGCCATGTTCACCGCGCTGCTCGAATCGGCGATGTGAAATGGCTTGTGGTTCGGACGTCCATTGTGTTGAGCCGCGCCGCCGGTGGTTCGGACGTCGTCGATAAAGAGTGTCCTACGCTGACACCGTTGCCGAGCCGTGGCATCTTGGCACTTGCGACCCGCGCCGATAACCCTACCCGCTTCACGTCGCCGAAACCCTGGCACTTGCAAACAGCCGAGCGTTCAAGTCGCGCCGGCACTTGGATTGTGCGCCCGCGTGGCGTCTGAGTGGTTGTGAAACGCAATGCGCCGCACCCTGTCGCCGAGATTGACAGCGCCGATATCGTGTTCGCACCCGAACTCATGGCACGCATGGGATGGTCTAACTCTACATTGAGCCGACACGTTGCCGCTGGCACCTTCCCTTCTCCTTTGGCGTGGCCGGGACGGCGTGGACGCGCATGGTTGCGAGCCGGCGTTGATAACTTTCTGGTGAGTATGGGAGTGGTGAAGTGACTCGCTACGTTCTGACGTTTCAATCCACGAAGAGCACCGTTCCCGAGATTGTTCGATTGCGCCAAATGCTCAAAGCCGCGCTACGCCGATTTGCGTTCAAATGCGTTGACATGCAAGAACTTCCCGACACCGACAAAAAAAAGGATACCGCCAAATGAGCACTCCCACATACACCCTGGAGCGAGCCGATAAGACGAAACCCTTCACCCTTTTCCGTGCAGGCAAGGCGGTCGCACAAGTGACCGGCGACGTCGGCGAACTCGCGACGATTATCGCGGCACTCAACGGCACTGGAACCAGCACTGCCGAGCGACTGTCCGCTATCGAGCTTGCGGGCGCGGCTGTGGGCGCCGCCATATCGCATGCGGCAGAGAATCAGCACGTCGCCGACGAAGCGGGACAACCCGCTGCCGAATTGCTTGGCTTGTAATCGGAGATTCGCCAATGTCGAAATACACCCTGCGCCGGACAAGCCAGCTTCTCGGGCATTATGCCGATTCGCGTGAACCGCTAGATCGGTCGCAACCGTGGGCGCTCTGTCGGGATAGCTTGGCTATCGCCGACACCACCGAAGCACCGGCGGCGCTGGTGAAGGCGCTCGCCGACGTGAACGCACTGCCGGCACCCGACGCCAGCGAAAACCCGACGTTCGCACTCGCCACGTCCACCGACATTTCACCGTCTTCGGCATGCGCGATGGCGTGGGTACTGAAACTGCCGGAGTATCTGCCAGCTTCGCACCGTGGGGATATCGAAATGTGTGTCGGCGCTGGACAAGGCGAAGAACTGCGCCCCGTGTCAATCCTCGCGGGAGATACTGCCGCGCCTACCCTCGCCAGTTACCTGCACCGCAAGTACGGCACGGCACCCGCTGAAAAGCCGGCACCACCGGCACCACCTACACCGGAAGAACTGGCAGAGATTGAGCGGCAACGAAAGCGGCATGACGTCTTGCGGGCGATTGCCTCGATTCTTTTCGGCGACGTGCGCGATACGGCAAAGGCTGGGCGCTTGCTGGCGAATCTGGATGCCTGGCAAGCCTTACAGTGAACTCCTTCCGCGTGGCACGTTGCCGCGCTTTCCCGGCGCCGGTTGCGTTGTCCATCGCGCCGGCGCTTTTTATATTTCGCGGTGGGCGTTCTGCCGCAATATCGCGGTTCGCCTGTGAACTGGTCTATCGGGTGAAGCCGCGTTTTTTTTCGGGATGCGATGCGAAGAAAGCCAACCCAGCCTATCCCGTCTGAAGTCTACCCACTGGCAGGCGTCGAAATAATCGACGGGGTGAACGGCAGGCTGCTCGCTACCGTGACATTGCCAGCACAGCCGGCGATTGGCGAGATTGTGGAAGTGGACGGGGCGCGTTTTCGTATAGCGGATGCACGCCGACGTGGTTGGCGGCGGGCGATAATCTGCTACCCGACGTTGCTTGCCGATGCACCGATACACGTTGTCCTGCCGGAACCGCCACGGCGAAAGGGACGTCCGCGAAAATGATGCGTTGCTATTTTTTCATCGGCTTCACTGAAAACGCAAATAATTGCTACTCGCCACTGAGCGGGGAGCCGGTGAATCGCCAGCGTAGGCTTGGCGTTTTCGTCCGCTCTGATGATGACAGCACGCTACGCCTCATTTCTGACGGTGATATGCGCCGCCTGGTTCCCACGTTCGCCGAAATGATTGATGGCGCTGGCGACTGGCCGGCCATCGGACGCATCACTCTCGCCGACACCGCACCGCCATATCTGTGGTTCCAACCCGATGAGCCGTTCCTCGAAGAAGACGTCGCCGACTACCCCGACACCAAGATGACCCCGTGAACTTCCCACACCGAATCGACAGCTTGGGCATCGAAATATGGAATGCCGACGTGGGATATGGCGAGCCTGGAGTGGATGGCCACATGGGCTATGGCGGGACGCTGCTGGCGCCCATCCACCTACACGGCCAGCCGACGATTTCCGCGCACTCGCCGTCGAGGGTAAGGGTTGCGCTGGAGCGGCCAGTGACGGTGACGGGCTTCATGAATGCGAGCGCCGAACTCGGGCCACCAGTCGAATTTTACGCGAATCATAACTGGCTGGGCACCGCGACAGGCGCAGGCGATGCCACCGCGCCGTGCATCATCGGGCCGGGAGAAGTGACTCTGGAGTGTGCTGGCGACCGGCCGAACTGGCATCGCCATAGCGTTTGGGCGTTCGCGCCCGCCGACTCCATCGCCGCACCCATCGCATCGGGCACCGGGGCTACGCCAGAAAACACGGCAATCGTTACCGTCGCCGAGTATCCCGCCGGACAGGCGAGTAGGGCGATTCGCGTGTTTTCCCGCTCAGTGGCTAAGCGCGGCCATCGGCTATTTGCGTTCGGCGAAGGGACGAAATATGCCGGGCACTACGAAGCCAAGGTCGTGCATCTACTGCATCACCTGCGCACGCTGCCGGCGCACTTCCGGCACATCCTATTCGCCGATGGGATTGACTGCATACTCGCGCGCCCGCTGGCTGAAGCCTGCGCCGCCTTCAATACGTCCGGGGCGAAACTGCTCATGTCAGTCGAACCGGGATGTTGGCCTATCGTCGAATCGAACGCACCATCGAAAAACGCATTTATCGAAGCCTTCCCACCCGGCGGGCCTGGGGGACGATGGATTAACGCCGGCGTATGGCTGGGTGAACGGGACTTCGCCTGCCGGCTGCTCGAAGACATGGCAACGCTGCACGCGCAACTCGACGCGGCGACACCCTCACCGACGCCGGACGTCGAAAGGTTCTGGGATACCCGCGATATGCGGGGTAACGACCAGCACTTATTCCAGTGCCGCTATCTTACGGACTCGACTGGTATCATGCTCGACACAGGATGCACGCTGGCCGCGACAGTCAGCACCACGGATATGACTCTCGGGCCGGCGAACACCTATTTCGACTTCGACGATGAAGGCGTGGTTCTCCGCGCGAATGGGGCGCGCCCGTCGATTCTGCATTTCACGGGCTGGGGACATCCGGGGGCGTATCAGAAGTGGGCCAGTTACCTGCGGCTGATATAGGCGATTCTGGCGTCCGGTGCGGGATTCGGCAAATGTCACTGCGATTAAGCGCAGTGAGAAATCCCGAATGTGCCTTTAAGCGGCAAAAAACGCGGTGGGCAATGCGACGTCGGTGGATGCGGCGCGGCAAGCCGGTGAGCGGAGCGTCGCAAAAAAATGGACGCCTGCTTTCAATACAGGCGTCCGCATAACGCGCCGGGAGTTTCACCCGGCTTCCTTAACCAGTGTCAAACATTATATCGGCAATCGACGCCGTGGCAACAACTGAAATCAAAAAAAAGCTGCGGCAGGCGGGACTCGAACCCGCACACTGGTTAAGGTACCGAATTGAAAATCCGGCGCGTCTGCCAATTTCGCCACTGCCGCATCTTTCGGGTTCCCATCATATGCGGGACTCCTTCCGTTCCTGGCGGGGCATTGTCAGACGGCTTACCACCTCAACCGTGCGTGCGAATCAAAACCCAACAGAACGCGAGTAGGCTAGTCCGATGACCGCCTGCCGTCAAATCCAATCCCACCCGCCTGCCAACGCGCTCCCTGATACCATTTGATACCAATATGCTACCACCGCAACGCCGTTTCATGCCGCTCCCTGCCGCAAGCCGACAATCCAACGGTAACGCCAAATGATGCGAATAGGCTTGAAAACAAGGGGTTTGATGCGAAATGTCCGTAAAAAAAGCCACCCGTGAAGGATGGCTAAAAAACTGGGGAACTAGGATTCGAACCTAGACAAGCAGATTCAGAGTCTGCTGTGCTACCGTTACACCATTCCCCAAACGTCTGCTCGCGCAATCGACGTGAAGGGATTTTACAGGGGAATGCATCTGGATCAAGTGCCTTTTTCGGCTTGAACGCCCCGCGGTCCACGCGGGCGGGTCAGGTTGCCGGCGAGTTTGCCGGAGCTGGGGGCAAATCGGCGGTGCATTGGCTGCAGCGGGTTGCCTTGGCGGGGATCACGGATAGGCACAGGGGGCATTCTTTTGTGGCCGGTTCGTCGGCGGCGGCCGCGGTGGATTTTTTCATGATCGCGCCGATGAGTTTCACGATGACCAGGAAGACCGCTGCCGCGACGATCAGGAAGTTGAGCAGTTCGGCCAGCAAATGTCCGATCATCAGCCGGCCCAGGTGCCAGGATTCGTAGCCGGCTTTGCCGGGGAGAAGGTAGCTGACCAGCGGCATGATGATGTCCTTGACGACCGCGTCGATGACCTTGGAGAACGCCGCTCCGATCACCACGGCCACCGCCAGGTCAATCAGGTTGCCTTTGAAGGCGAACGCCTTGAATTCGGCCCATAACTGGGACGGCTTGGGATTGGGCAGTTGCATCATTGCTTATTGCCTCGACCAAATTGCTCGGCATCGTTGCGGAAATCCTTGAGGGCGCGATCCACGATTCGCCGCATCTGTTTTTCCAGTTCGTCGGCGTTTTTTCTCTCCTTGGGCAATGTCATCCAGCAGAAATGGATCGCCTGGCGGACTGTTTGGTCCACCTGGCCGGGGCCGAAAAAGTCGGACATTTTTTCGGCGGCGTACTCGTCGTCGGCGCCGGCGCTGGATAACGAAAACTGGGCCATAGAGCCTCCAATACGAATAATGCGGGGATTTCCGTACACGTCAACTGAATTCACAATTAATCATAACCGACTCTCGCACGATGTTAAAGGACCATCCACCCTGTTCGCGAAATCGGGGCGCCTGCGTTCGTGCCATTCGCGCACTCCGGTTGTTTGGGTTATGATCCAACAGCATGAGCGGCAGTCAACACGAAGACGTATGCGGCTCAGCGGCGATCAACCCATCTGTCGAGGGGCGTTCCCCCGATTTTTCCCGCCTACGCATTGACTACAAGCAGCGTACGCTGTCGGAAGCCGATGTGGATGCCGATCCGATTCTGCAGTTTGTGCGCTGGCTCAATGAAGCGATTGCCGCCGGGGCCAACGAACCCAACGCCATGACGCTGGCGAGCGTTTCGGCGGATGGTTCACCGTCGGCGCGCATCGTATTGCTCAAGCGGGTGGATGCTCGGGGGTTTGCGTTTTTCACCAACTATTTGAGCCGCAAGGGACGCGAACTGGATGCCGACCCGCGGGCGGCACTGGCGTTTTTCTGGCCGGAGCTTGAGCGGCAAGTGCGCGTCGAGGGGCGCATCGAGCGTACCAGCGAGGCGGAGTCGGATGAATATTTCAATCAGCGCCCGCTCAAGTCGCGGATTGGGGCGGCGGCGTCGCCGCAGAGCGAAACGATCGCCTCACGGGAAATACTGGAGAGCCTGGAGCGGGCGGTTGCCCAGCGATATCCAAATGGCGAGGTCCCCCGCCCGCGGCACTGGGGCGGGTATTGCCTTCGGCCAACCAAGGTGGAGTTCTGGCAGGGACGAAGTAGCCGGCTGCACGATCGAATCGAGTATTTTTTGGACGATGCCGGGCAGTGGAGACGGAGGAGGTCGGCGCCATAAAAGTTTGCGCAATGACGTTTTGGATAGGCTGCGCTTGTTGCCCGGGTGAAGGGGGAAAATCCGAAATCCGAAGCACTAAATCCGAAACAAATTCAAAGCAGAAAAGTGAAAAATTCAAAGGGCGCTTCCGTCGGCCTCCGTGGTAACACGACAGCCGAATGCAACACGGCGTCATATGTGCGTCGAATAGGATCAACGTCACATGGGCGTCTCGCTCGTGCGGATGGCGCGGCAGTAGAACAATTGCAACATTTTCAATCTTAAAGCACCAGGCACGGGCGAGACGCCTCATCTTTCGTCACATTTTTTCCAGTCCAGCCGCCCGCGCGCCCATGACCATCAGGTGAAGGTCATTCCATCCGCGCCAGAGGGTGAGCCAGCCGGGTGGGCCGTCGGACTTGCGGTTTTGGTGGCCGCCCAGTCGGCCCAAGGCCATA
>Ga0209483_1000891_pt1 | contig 24191 bp, 32 predicted proteins | sample NGEPerA_FD_184508 | JGI IMG/M metagenome (GOLD analysis project Ga0209483, IMG submission 184508) | Arctic peat soil microbial communities from the Barrow Environmental Observatory site, Barrow, Alaska, USA - NGEE PermafrostL2-A... | ecosystem: Environmental > Terrestrial > Soil > Wetlands >... | reverse complement strand
GACGAGTTGATAGTTGATGGTTGAGTGGGACGGGGGACGGCGGCGCGGTGCAGCGAAACGGCGAAGGCCCAGAGTCCACCAAAACACGCCACGAGAATGGTCACGCCCGCCGGGTCGTGCCAGGCGGCGATGGCGCCGATGCCTTTGCTGGCGGCCACCCAGACGAGCAGGGACATGCGGACGAGGTTGAACAGGAACGACATCGCAAATCCGCCCAAACAAAGGACGGCGCGGCGGACGCCGGAAAGCTGGTATAGTTCGCCGAGAAAAAGCGAAATCATCACCGTGGCTTGAAACGAGCGGATGCCGCTGCACGCCTCGCTAATGCCCACCGTGCCCGTGGCCACCTCGATGACATTGCCGTGCGGCAGGGCCGGGATGCCAAACCAGCCGACCAGTTCCACCGTGGCGCGGGCATCCGCGCGGGTCAGTGCCTGAATTAACGGCTCCTCGATGACGGACGGCCATGGCACGGCCACCAGAAAAAAGGCGATGGGAAAAACCAGGTCGCGGAATGACAGGTTGAAACGTTGGAGCGTTGGCTCATTGAAGTGAAGAAACCACAGGGTCAGCCCGATGACGACCAACGCCAGACCCCAACTGACGAGCGTCCATACGGGATTCGCCGCCTGCACCAGCCGGACCAGTGAGTAGAGGAGGGCGCAGCCAGACAAAAGAAGAAATTGGAAATTGGAAATTGGAAATTCTGGATGCCGACCTTCGCCCTCCGCTTTCTGCTCTCCGTTTTCTGCTTTCTGGTTTCTGCTTTCTGGTTTCTGCCGCCGCTCCCAAGCCAGATAGACAAGGTAGGCACACAGAAATGGCACGGCCCAGCCGTAGCTGTATTGCGGATCGAGTGTCCATGCGACCCGCAACCGGTTGATGAGAACAAACCAGAGGAAGCCAAAAACGGCCACGGGCAGGAGCCACGCACCTCGGCGCGTGGCGGGCGGGGTATTTTCCGAAATTGTCATCTGCTTAAACTCAAAAGCTGAAATGCTGACAAGATGAAATGCTGAAAACTGACATCCAAAATTAAATGCTGAAAAACTGACACGCTGAATTATTAATATAAAAGCTCAAAACTGAAATGTTCAAATGCTGAAACTTAAAATCAAAGGCTGATACGCTTAAAAGCTAAAACACTGACATTAAACGCCGTTCTTACGCAGTTTGGAAACCATCGTGATGAATATAGCCATCAGTTCGCCGGTTTCCTGATGCAATTTGTCAATCTCATCGCCACGAATGTTACAATCATCGCGGAGCAATTCGAGCCAAAGCTGGGATTCATCTGCCTCTTGAATTAGTCCGTCGAGCTTCGAACAGAATTCGGCATCTGATCTCGCTCGTGAAGCTTCCCGTGAGTGTGCGGCAACAGATGTCCCGGAGCGGAGTAGTTGTTTGCCGAGAACTTTCACTTCTTCGCGGCTTTTCGGCAGTTCGACATACAAGCGAATCACTTCTGATGCGTATTGTTTGGTCCGCTGTCTTAATTCTTCGGTTAATCTCATATTTCAGCGTGTCAGCATTTTAGCTTTCCAGTTTTTGCTCGAAGTTCTTCAGATAGTCGGCTCATTTCAGCGTTTCAGTTTTCAAAATTTCAGCTTTGCAGAATGGCCAGTTGTCCGTTGTCGATCCTCCGTCGCCTTCCGCTTACCGCTTCTCTTTGAGATTTTTCAGCAATTCCTTGAACCCGCCCAAAAAATTTCCAAGCTGCTGGTATAAGGCTTCCGCCAGCGGTTCGCGGTAAATGTGAACGGCCAGGTTGCGCTGCAAAAGAATTTCCTGCCACAGCACTTCATCGGAAATCCAGCCCAACTGGAAGGCCCGCTCAAACGCCTGGCGCGGACTGCTGGCCTCCAAACCTTCTGCCCGTGCGAATTTCTGGATGGTTTTCCAGGAAACTTCAAAGGCCAGTTCAAACCGCAAGATGGCCGAATCACGCGTCAGATCGGATTGGGGCGCGTTCAAGACCGCTTCCAATTTGGAAACAACCTGTTCCAAATCACGCAAAAGGGCATCCGTTTGATTCATGTTAGAGCGACAAAATATGTTTCCCGGCAACGGCGCGGAATCCAGGCTCCAATTGATCAAAATCCACCAGTTCAACTGGGCGGATGGTGGGCAGCGCGGGAATGCGCGCGGTGAGAAGCCGCCGGACCACATTGCCTGCCGGCGGCGCAATAAATCCAAGATCCAAATCCGAAGTCGTCCGGGCATCCCCCCGCGCAAACGACCCAAAGACGAACAGCTTTCCCCCGCTGGCGCGGGTCTCCTGGGCCAGGGAATGCAACGACGCCCTTACTTGTTGCGGCAGGTCTTCAAATTTCATGTCAACAGTCTAACAGATCTTGCAAAGGCTGAAAACTGAAATTCTGAAAAGTTGAAATCGGAAGTCAGATGCCAGAGGACGGACGGCAGAGGTCAGCCGAAGGATTGTGGATTTTGCATCATTTTTCCCAGTTTCCGGCCGATGCCGGCGCAAACATTCTCCAACTCTTCCTTTTTAAGCCGATCAAGATAACCATAGATGGCTGCACGACCAAGCCAGTGAATCGTCTCTTGCAGTTCGCCATCCGCATCCGTAAGCTTGGACAAAAAGTGTGCGGGATATCTGCGCTTGGCCCACGATTCCGCGATATTTGCTCCGATGGCACGCGACGAACGACGAATTTGATCTATGAGTGCAAATTTCTCATTACTGGGCCATCGTTTGGTTTCATTAAAAATCGCTTCATCCAATGCGCAAGCCAGTTGATAAACCTGCAACTCTTTGAAAGTGCTGATTCGTTCGCTCATAGCCATCTGTCCTCCGTCGTCAGTGGTCAGTCGTCCGCCCTCCGCCCTCCGCCGTCCGACTCGCAATTTCAGCGTTTCTCTGGCCCGTGAAGTGCGCTCTTGGCCTGTGAAGTTCTTTGCTCTTTACTTCATCTGGCCGGCCTGTGGAATTTGCGGCGGCCTGTGAAGTGCCGGGCTACTTCACTGGGCTATTCCAGCAGGCTTATTTCACCGGGCTACATTCCGCTTTTGCAGCGGCGGATAATCCCGGCCACGCGCTCCAAGTCGGAATCGCTCATGGCCGTGCCGGAAGGCAGGCAAAGACCGGTGCGAAATAATCGCTCGCTTACGGTGCCACCGCGAACCCGGCAGCCTTGGAAGACCGGCTGTAGATGCATCGGTTTCCAGATGGGACGTGACTCGATGTTCTCCGCTTCCAAGGCCAGTCGGATCTGTTCGTTGCTCGCGCCGAACTGGGCGGCGTCAATAAGAATGACCGTAAGCCAGCGGTTGCTCCGGCAGTGGGAAGCCTCCGGCATGAATTCAATGCCGGGCAGACCGGCGAGAAGCCGGCGATAGGATTCAAAAATCCGTCGCTTGGCGGCAACCCGTTCATCCAGCACGCGCAACTGTCCACGTCCGATGGCCGCCAGAATGTTGCTCAAGCGATAGTTATAGCCGATCTCCGTATGCTCATAGTGCGGAGCCGGCTCCCGCGCCTGCTGCGAGAGTTTGCGCGCATGCGCAATCAGGCGTGCATCGTGACTGGCCAGCATCCCGCCGCCCGAAGTGGTAATGATTTTATTGCCATTGAACGAGAACACCGCCGCCTTCGCGCCAAAACCGGCGTGATGGGAAAAAGCTGAAACGCTGAGACGATGAGACGATGAAATTTCGGGTTGCCCTTCTCCGCCCTGGGGAGAAGGTGGCCGGAGGCCGGATGAGGTGTCTCCTCCGCCTTCTGCCTTCCGACTTCTGACTTCTGCCCCCTGATACCGCGCTCCCATCGCCTCAGCGGCATCCGCAACCACGGGAATGTTATATGGCTCACACTCCGCCACGATCCGGTCCAAGTCGGCGCATTGGCCATAGAGATCGGTTGGAATGACGGCCTTGGGTAACTTGCCGCGACGGGCGCATTCGGACAGTTCGTCCGCGAGCAGATTGGCATCCATATTCCATGACTGCTCATCCGAATCCATGAACACCACGGACGCCCCGAGAAAAGCGACCGGCGTCACGCTGCCAATAAAGGTAAGCGTGGAAGCCAGCACTTCGTCGTCGGGGCTAACGCCGAGTTCGCGCAAGGCCAAATGCATCGCGGCAGTGCCGCTGGAGAGGGCGAGGCAATGAGGGATGCCCGTGTAAGCCGCGAACTCGCGTTCAAACGCATCCACCATCGGCCCTAGCGGGGCGATGTAGTTGGAGGAAAATGCTTCCTCAATCAAGTTAAGCTCCGCACTTCCCATATGCGGTGGCGAGAGAAACAGGCGCTGGAGTTTCTGCATAGAAGTTTAGGGACTATAGGACAATGGTAGAAGGCTGCTTGTTATCGAACTTCTAAAGTTCACCAGAACTCTCCGCATAATAAAAAAGGCACGTCGAAGCGAGCATCTTAAACTCAAACCCAAATCGCCAGTTTCGGAGTATGACAACAAGAGCATCAAGCTCGCTTGAACTACAGCACTACTTTCGCCGGCACGCCTATCGCCAGACTTCCCTTCGGAACATCACGGTGAGCAAAAGAACAGGCCCCAAGCTTGCTGTAATCACCCATGATTCTCCCCGGTTGTAGCACCGAATTTGATCCCAAAAAGGCTCCACGTCCGATTTGGCAGAAGCCGGATACGCGAACCCCTGGGCAAAGTTGGGCGTAATCACCGACTCGGGCATTGTGTCCCACCGAGGCCCCCACGTTCACAATAGAGTGGTTCCCGATCACCGATCTAGGCCCTACGAACGATAACGCCGCGACATAACACCCAGCACTTATCTCTGCGTGGCGGCAAACCGCAGCCGACGGGTGAATAACCGTCACCGCCTGCTTGTTCGCTTTTGTAAACACGGAAGCCAGTCGCTCACGAGTGGCATTATCGCCAATTCCCCAGACGTAATGAGCGTTCTCCGGGGTGTTATCAATGAAATCACGCATTGTTCCCTTGTATGGAAAGCCATGAACCAACCCGGCGGCCCAGCGCACGTCGTCGTCAAAAACTCCGGCTATCTCGATCTTGGAGGAAGCCGGATGGGCACAGAATGCATCAATGACTTCGCCCGCAAGGCCACCACCGCCGATGACATAAACCTTCATAGATAAAATAAGAGTGCAAATCTTAAATCACTGAGCGGTATAACCGCCGTCCACGGGTAACACGACTCCCGTTATCCACTTGGCCAACGGAGAAAGGAGGAAACTTACCGCATGAGCGACGTCAGCCGGTTCCCCGAATCCGAGCGGATGGCGCTGGCGAATGACTTCGACCTGCTCCGGAGTCAGATGCGAGAACATCTCATCCACCATGGGCGATAGCACCACGCCTGGAGCCACGGCGTTAACCCGAATTCGACGAGAAGCCCACTCAAGAGCGAGACTTTGCGCTAGACTGCGCACGCCCGCTTTGGAAGCAGCGTAGGCCGACATTCCAGGCGCACCAACCAAGCCCATGGTGCTGGAGAATAACACCACCGCAGCATTCTCTCCCTTGAGAAGCAACGGAAGGAAATCCCTGCATACCCTCAAGACCGCCTCAAGGTTGAGCTGTAACATCCCGGCGAGGTTGTCGTCGGAGGCACGGTTGAGAGGTTCCAACCGACCACCACCGAAGGCGCATACCAACCCATCCAACGCTCCCCAGCGCAATCTGACGTCATCGCGCAACCGCAATATGTCGCCGGGAGTGAGGACGTTCACCTGGGAGATCGGCGCGGCAGGGAACATTCCACGCAGGTGTGATTCCTTGGCGGTGCGGGCGTAGGTCAACCATATCTGGATTCCTGCGGAATGCAGGAGTTCCGCAGTAGCTCTGCCAAGCGTGGAACTTGCTCCCAGAATTAGAACACGACGAGACATTAGGCTTCAAGCTGCTCTTTGACGAGGGCCACCACATCCCGCACCTGACGACACTTCTGAATCGTTCCGGGTGGCAATCGCACTCCGAAAGAGGAGTCGAGAAAGCTTATCGTGGCAACTTTGCCCATGGAATCCCATCCCGCTAATGACTCCAAAACCGTTTCAGAATTCATCGCAGACGGATCTTCTGCCAGCACATCGGCTAGTTCCTTGATAAAGTTAGTTTCAGTCATAAATGTTTCAATCAGATCAATCGTTCCACTCCAGAATACATCCGCCCCAAGATAACCCCACTCCAAAACCCGCCAAGAGCACCTTCATTCCGGGCTTGATGCGATTCGCATGAATCGCAGACTCCAGAGCAATCGGAATGGTGGAGGAGACGGTGTTCCCACAGTGCTCCAAACAGAACTCAAACTTCCCGGTCGGGATTTTAAGGCGCTTTCGAAGGTGTTCAAGCATAAAAGCGTTTGCTTGATGAAAGACGAAGTAGTCAACCTGCCCCAAGGACAACCCGGCTTTCTTCATCACCGCTCCAACCAGGGCAGGCACAGCCTGAATCGTAAAACTAAAGATTTCCGGGCCGTTCATGAACAAGCAAGCCTCGTCAACCGCGTTGGAATTTCCGGCTGAAGCTTCGGCCTGTCTGCGTCCGGCAGGAGTTCGGCCTCGTGCGCCACCAGACCGGACGATGAGCTGTTCGGCACCGCTGCCATCCGTGCCAAACACAAAGGAGTGCAGACGTGACCGGGCGGCACTTGAAAGGAGGGTCGCTGAAGCCCCATCACCAAAAATCGTGCGGGTGCTGCGATCCTCCGGACGAAGGTAATGCGTATATGTGTCGGCAGTGAGCAGCAGCACATTCTGCCCCAGACCGCTATGAATCAAGCTCTGTCCTAGGGCCAAACCGTAAATATAACCGGAGCAACCCAGATTATAGTCCAGTGATCCACATGTGGTAGGGAGGCCAAGACGATGCTGGAGAAGACAGGCAGTCGTTGGCAGCAGGTAATCGGGTGCCTGACTGCAAAATAGCAGGAAGTCCATGGACGAAGTGCCGACCGATTCAAGCAAAGTTTTTGCCGCCTCGAATGCGAGATCTGAAGCGCACTGGTCAGGCCCGGATATGTGGCGTTGACGAATGCCGGTCTTTTCGAAAATCTTCTCCGCCGTCCAATCCCCGAACTCCCGGGCGAGTTGCTCGTTCGTCAGCGTGGTCACTGGAAGGTGACTTGCAATAGCTTTGATCATTTTGGTTTCTATCGTTGTAGTGGAATCGTGTCGGCAACTATTTGGAATCTATGTGGAATATTTGAGTGCATGAACTGCCCGCTAAACCACAGCGACGCGGAAAATGGAGTCGTGTGCTAACTTGGAATCACTCTGGTATCGCCGCCCGTGTGTGGTTCTGAACGACCCATGAATTCCGGCATCGTGGCATGGCCTTTGGCGCTGATGCCTTTACGCTGAAAAACTTTGAGGACAGTCAGCGCAAGGATTTTGAGGTCAAGCCACAGGCTGCAATGATCCACATACCAGACATCCAATTTGAACTTTTCCTCCCAGGAAATGGCGTTGCGCCCATTCACCTGCGCCCAGCCGGTGATGCCCGGTTTCACATCATGCCGCCGCGCCTGTGCAGGCGTGTAACGGGGAAGGTATTCCATTAGCAGGGGGCGCGGGCCAACGAGGCTCATCTCGCCGCATAGCACGTTCCATAGTTCCGGCAGTTCATCCAGACTGGCACTGCGAAGGAAGCGCCCGAATGCGGTCAATCGTTCGTGGTCGGGCAGTAGATTGCCCTCGGCGTCACGCGCGTCGGTCATTGAGCGAAATTTTACCAGCATGAACGGCCTGCCATGGTATCCCGGTCGCTGACGGCGGAAAAATACCGGCGATCCCAGCTTCCAGCGCACTAAAATCACCAGCAGCCCGAGCAGCGGAGACAAAACGATAAGCCCAATCACGGCACCGACACGATCCATCAAGTATTTGCCGATATAGACATTGTCGCTTTGTTTCATGTCACCGTCGTTTCATGCAAACACTACCCGCCAATCATCCCGAACTTTATTCCGTTTTCACCGTGACTGTCAGCCGTATCCCGACCACCTTTTCAGCAAATTAGGAGACGTCTTATTCGAGGATTTACTGATACCGGCTATTTCGCCAGCTTATCATCCAGGCCGAGGCCGTCCGCGAGCAAATCCATTATGCAGGTTGTGAGGATTTTGCTAAAATGACCATACGAGAAATTTTCATCAAACGTCCGCAGTGCATTTTGGCGCATAACCGCATGATCCGCATCGGTCATCGCAATAATGCTATTCACCACGGGTTGGAGATTCTGCGCATTATAATTTAAGCCACACTTCTCACTCGCCACGAGATCAATCATATCTCCCTTCGCGGAATTGATCAGTGGTATTCCATGTTGTAAATACTCCAGCGATTTGTAAGAGACCGAGACTTCGGTTGTTTCCTTGTAACCGTTAAATCCAAAATGAGCACGGCTTAACTCCTCCTCCTTGATATTTTTGTCAAAGGTGATGCCGTGAAAAGTCGCCGTCACTGTGGTTGTCTTGAGCCGCTCCTTGAGCCATTCGAGGCTGTTTCCGCCACCAATGACGCTGAAACAGACCTTTCGTTGTTTCGCGAGCGATTGTAAAATCTGCATGAGTGAGGCCATGTCTGTAATGCTGTTCATCGAACCGAGAAACAAAATCCTAACCTCTTTCGAAAGTGAAGACCGGCGCGTGACATTCTCTGCCAAAGACGCCCCGCTAAAGCACATTGGAAGGAATTTATGACGGACGCTATTCCTTCCGAATTTATTCAGAAAATATCGAGATTGAAAGAGCAGGAGATCCGCTCCGCTGAAAAGTTTTCGCCGCAGGCTCTTGATCCCCACGCCGATTGTTCCCTTGATCAGGCGATTCACCATGCGAGGCAACGGAAGAGCCTCGGGCCAAAGGTCCACCACATCCACAATCACCTTTTGCCGCCGGCGCGCGCACCCAAACAATACGGCCAACGCCGACAAATAGCTGGGAACACAGATATACACAATGTCAGCCTCCGCAACGGCTGGGTGCCTGCGTAAACGCCGGGCAAAATCAACATAGGAAAGCAGTCGGGAGAACGATATATTCTTGCGGTAGGACCGGACCGGCAGCCGGATAATTCCGCCAACTGAACCCGGTATGGTTCGCTTGCTAATGTGATCGAAGTCGCTCGCAATCGCCTTGACTTCGATGCCGCCGGGCATTTCGGCGAACACGCGCCGCACGAAAGTCGGCCGGCTATTCTCTCCATCGGGGTAATGATAGGACACGACCAGAACGCGGAGCATTGGCTTCGATTGTATATTATCGGACAATAGTTGTTTTCTTGATGATTAATTATTCTGAAATCAGATCGCGTGCTGTTCAAGGTTTTCGCCGTATCTCAAGTTTGGCGATGGCTCCCGCAGGCAGGCCGCAGTGGTTGCACGGACGCGTTAAATGGCGTCCGGTAGCTGTATGCTAAACGATTCGAACATATTTCACTTTGCACGAGGCACTTCATTCATACTCTTTGTCCACAAACTTGCTTAATTTTAGCAAAGAAAGGCCATAAAGTTCTTTTCAGAGCAAACCTTCCAACAGTTGCTAAGTCGAGCAATGCAGAAATCGGCCATAAAATGTATTTTCTCCGGAGCCGCATTTCCTCTAAGTATCCAACGAACAACGTCTGTTTTGAAACACCGACATCTCCACATCTTGCAATTATCTGATGCACCCTTTTAGCCTTACAGTTTTCCAAGAACGCCTTTAGATTGAGTTCATAGTCACCAGAAATTTTGCTCTTTCTGTCATATAGAAACCTATCGAATAATGTCCTTCTATAGAATGTTCCTTGATGGTGCATAGTGTTTTTAAATACCAATCTCCAATCGTAATGTGACACATAACGCTTCCCGCTTTCCGATCTCATTACATCGCCAATTACCATTGCGTAGTGTTCAAGATCTAATGCAAATATGGTTTCAAGTATGTCGTCATTGGCGAACATATCATCTGCACCCAGAAAATATAACCATTCACCGGATGCAAGCTTTATTCCTTTGTTCATAGCGTCATAGATCCCTTCATCTGGCTCACACACCACGTGCGCAATCTTAGCGCTGTAACTATTCAAAATTTCAACGGTAGCATCCGATGAGCCACCATCTACAATAATATACTCTATCTTATGGTAATTTTGTGCCAAAACGCTTGCACTTGATTCTCGGAGCCACTTTGCCGCATTATACGTCGTGGTAATGATGCTAACGCGGGGTGACGATGGCTTGTTTTTGTTACTGTCCACGGAATTGATCATATAACTGCCTTCCCATATAGTTTAGGGCGCTTGTTCCGCTCAACCTATGAATGCGCTATTCGCATATAGTAGCCATTAGCAATTTCGACTACGACGCCCAGCAACGTCGACAGTCACGGCGCAGATTATGGATCCGAGAATCATTGAACAAATGTAAACATTTCCCGATCTCCCATACATGACCCAGTAAAATGCTCCTTGGAACATAAATTGATAATACAGCAAAAGTAGAAGCGTATAGCCAATTGCTCTCTTTAACTTCGATAAAAGATATAAACTCGCAGTGAACACCAAGGCAAAGAGCACCACAAAAATGCATACTCCGGTCCACCCGCCGATCTGATAGAAATTTGCAAGAAATGTGCCAAATGAATATTGATACCTTTCTGATCTACTATTTAGAAACGACTGTAAATCCAATTGCCGTTCTCCATTGAATAACGTGAAATATAATGGGAACATTTCCCTTGACGTTTCTTGGCTTGTCTTAGGGTCCGCCTCGGCGGTATTCTCAACAAATACGTATACTTGCTCTCCGGCATATGCCATTGTCCCTGCTTGGATCCCTAGATTCAAGCCATTGGCTCCGAATCTTTGAATTGTAATCGTGCCGACCACGAGAGTTCCAAACAGCACCGTTGCCAAAAAAATCACTTTGGCTTTCCTGGTAAAACTCTTGCTCCAAGTGCTCCCGTATAACCAGTAGTAAAAAGCAGCCAAAAGCACATATTGCAAGAGGAAGTCGCGCCCTTTATGGCCGAGGTCACTCAGCGCATAACTTGCGAACCCTCCGAAGATTCCAAATTTTATGAACCAACCCGCGTTTCGCATAATTGGAGACGTGAGTAGTAACCCATATACAGCAAAAAAGGTTGCCGGAATGAAAGCAATGGTCAATAAAGGCGAAGGTTGATAGACGTCTTCCTGCCTTAACTCGCGCAAATCATAGGCGTTTACAAAAATGCTCTGCCACACATACGGTATAAAATACATAAATGCAAAAAGGCCGAATGCAGCAAATGGGAAAAGCGCTCGTCTTATGTATTTTACGTTTCCAGTGTTAATTAGTGCTTTTGGCCTGCAGATAACGGTGCAAGGGAGAAGTGACACCATTAGTAGCACAATGAAAGAGACAACAGAGTTTCGTATTAAGGTATCCGGGTAATCATTGCGATCATAGGAAAAATACAACGCGATACTACATAAGCAATTTGTGAAATAAAGTCCGGAAAGGATATTCTGTGGACAAAAAAGCTCTCTTCTGTTTCTTATCAAAGTCAAGATAAGCAACAATGCAAAGCACGGTATTGGAAGTAAATACCACATGGATAATAAAGCTTATTTTAGATTCTAAAAGCTGTGCAATAGGCTACCCACGCCTCGAATCACCTTCAATTGGATTCAGGGACGGCCAAAAAGCACGTCCATTTGTGCTACCTTCCGAGAGCGAGGCAGGCGATATTGGTCCATTATGGCCCAATAAACGAACCCCTGCGAGCGCACAAAGCCCAAAATGTCTTCTATCCGACATCCTCCTTCATACATATTCACAAGCGAAACTTCCAAAAGAAGCCAAGTTATTCTTGGGAGTTGATTGGTTGCACCTCGCAAAACGGATAATTCAAAGCCCTGGACATCTACTTTCAACAATACATCACCACGCGGCAGTGTTCCCACCAAATCATCAAACCGATACACTGGAATGTTGAGAACATTTTCTATCTTAATTCCTGGCTCAACAAGGAACGAGTTTTGTGCACTCACCTTTGCGAATTTCATGCTCAGGCTGCCTGCGACCTCACCTAGGGCACACGTCCGAACACGCATCTTAGAGTCGTTTTTGTGGATGGCGAGATATTTTTGAACGGCTCTTTCGTCTGGTTCAAAACTGAAAATTTGGGCTTGCGGCCAACAATAGTGGGCCATGAGGGCAAACTGTCCTTCATTTGCACCAACATCAAAAATAGCCGATATTTTCTGTCCGGCCTCGGATCTGGCAAACTCTTTGAGCGATTTGCAGAAATTAAATGAAACCATCTTTCGATTTTTTAATTTGAAAATAAGCGTCGGAATGTCTTCAAAAGCATCAGCGACGCTACGGATAACTTGAGGTATGTTTATCATGGCTAAGGGTGAGTGCTGGTGTCCGAAATGCTTTGCTAAAGACAAATGCATTATTTCTGCAGTTGTCTCCTGTTCCAAAGTTTAAATCTATGTCGTGCATCGCGTGAATTATGCAGTCGGATCTTCATACAAAATCGGTAATGAAAGTAAAGAAATGTATTGATGACCAATCGTGGAAGAGACTGTAGCGTGTTTCTTAGTTGTAGGTAATCTTTGCGCCGACAATTTTGATCGATCCGCCTTCGAAACGAATCTCGATAGCAGCCACCCAAGAGGTGATCTAGAGAGCGGAGCATGTCATTCATACGATCCCAATATATTAGCGTTTGCTCGAAATTCATTTTAGAACGAAAATGGCATCCGCCAAGATGTATTCGATAAACAGACATGCATTCCTTGAAACAACGGACCTTGCCAGATGCTGCAGCTAAAATGCACAATGCTAAATCGCTGCTGGGGAAATCGTAAAAGTCATTTGAGAAGCAGGTGTTCACCGTTCTACGTAAGACCATGCTCGCTGTCGGAACAAGCCAATCATGCTCAATGATATCTTGCGCGCTTAGTGTAGGAGGCAGTGCCCTGTGGAACAAATGTGGTTTAGTCCTACTGTCTTGGTGTATTATTAGGGCATTATGAACACACAAACTGTAATCCGGATGGGTCTCCATAAATTCGATTTGCATCTGGATTTTGCATTGATCAGTCCAATAGTCGTCCCCTTCGCAGATGGCGACATAGCGTCCCCGAGCGCGGGCAAAGAGACGGAAGAAGTTTCTGTGCGCGCCAACATTGTGCTCGGCAGTGATAACACGGATGCTCTGTGGATAGCGGAATTGATATTCTGTGCATATTGCTCGGGTTCGATCCGTGGAGCAGTCCTCGCCGATCAACAATTCAATTGGTAAATCGCATCGTTGCATCATTACGCCCTCAATGGCCTGTGCTATGTAAGGTTCATGGTTATATGTGGTCATGATAACACTGACAACCGGATTGGATGCCAATTTGGACGAATCGCTGACCTCCCTGGCCGGGATGCTCATCATGTCTTCGTGAGAAATATAATCGCTCATAGCTAAATCAGCAGATCGTGCTGACTAATTTGGGGCGGCGAATATCAGAATTCGCCACAAAACAATCATCGCATTCAAAATACGGCTCCGGATGCGGCCTGCGGCAAGCATTGCGGCCAATAAAACAAAAAAAACAGAAACTGACACAATCACTACCGCTTGAATGCGCGAACATGGACCCCTTGAAAGGGCGTGTATAAAATAACTAAACGCCCCGGCAACGAATGCAATTTGTAAGACATCATTTTTGAGCCACTGCCAATGCAATCCAGGCTCAAAACGCCGATGCACCAAGGGGATGTATCCAACAAAATATATCATATTTGAACCAAACCAAGCACAGCCTGCTCCAATCACCCCAAATTTCCAAGTCGCCCACACCAATAATGGAATCAGCAATACCAAGAAGACTGCACTGCCAATTAAATGCAACCGCAAGTCACCTTTGGCATATTGCAAATAATATGGAAAGGCTGCTATTGTTAGCACACCATTGCCCAACGCGTATAATTGCAAAATAGGGGCAGTCATTTTCGCTACGACCGCATCGCCCGTCCAAGCCCACATCACTTTCTCGGCAAGCGCGGCAAGTGTAAAAGCGACCGGCAGCGCGATCATGCATACCAATTGAGTCGCATCGCGGTAGAGTTTGGTGAAGCCAAAATGATCTTTCTGCGCTTCCAAGTATGTCAGGCGAGGAATTAACACGTTGGCTATTGGTCCGGTGACGACCATTACCCCGCTGGCTGCCAGCACCGCAAGCGTAAAATAGCCATATTCTGTCAGTGGCAATAATTTTGACAGCACTAATTTGTCAGTTTGAGTCGTCAGCACCCATACCGAAGATGTAAAGGCAATGGTGAGCGAAAACCTGAGCACCGGTTTGATGGGCGCGAAAGACCACCCCAATCGTTGGCCACGCGGCATATGTGGAAGCAATTCATACGTCTTGGCAGCCAAACCGCCGAGTTCGAACAGAGCAATGAGAAGTTGATAAGTGAAGAATATCCTGGGCGTGTGGCCAACAAAAATCAACACTGGCAACACACCCACAAAACGCAAGGTGCCAATGGCGACGTTGTAACCACCAAGCCATACAAAGCGTTCAGAGCCGGAAATTGCGCCGCGATATAATCCTGCCATCCAACGTAATGCCACTCCTAAAGCCATCATTTGGACGGCAAATTCCACCTGGCTTAATGGTAGTTCCCGCGTCTTGAGCCATGATCTGGCGATGAAACCCGCTGCCGCAAGCATGACCCCAGCCCCGACCACGGCCACCGCCAAAAAAATAGCCTCCAAGGCTCGAACCAGGCGGCGATAGCTCAAAGCGTCGGTGGCGCCACCATGAAAGCGCGTTGTTTCTCGCGCCAAGGTGGGTGTCAGCCCCAAGTCCAACAAATTGAACCATGCCTGCAACATGGCAAAAAAACCGACCAGTCCATATGCTGCAGCCCCCATGTATCGCAGATAAAGCGGAACCACAACAATGCCGATGATCGTGACATAGAACTGGGCTACATAGTTGGCAACAATGTTGAACTTGAGAGATCTGGCCTTGAAAGTTTTATGCATACTAGCCTGCCGTGCTATTTGCTCGTAATGGTTTATAACATCTGGCGAATTTCAAAAGGATAGGATAAGGCTGTGCGTATTATGGCGCAGACTTTTTGAATTACCGATGGGCTGATAGCTTGCCCCGTGGGCAGAACCATGATTCGTGCCGCAAGCTTTTCCGTGTGCGGCAAAAGCAGGTGTGCATTTGGGTAAAAGGATTTATAAGGTTCCATCCGGTGACATCCGGGCCAGAAATATTTCCGGGCCAGCACGTTTTCTGCCTGTAGCACCGCCACCAGTTCGTCCCGGTTTAGTGGAGATTTGGTTTCGTCAACTTCGACCACGATATATTGATAATTTCGCCTCTCGCTGGAATCGTATTCTTTCAAAAGGATGCCAGGCAAACCTTGCAAGCTTTCCCGGTAAGTCTCGTAGTTCCGGCGATTCGAGGCAACGATTTCGTCCATCGCGTCCAGCGAGGTTAAGCCCATTGCGGCGCAGACTTCGGTCAGCTTGCCGTTCGTGCCCGGATAAATCACGCGGTCGTTGCCGGCAAAGCCAAAGTTGCGCATGAGCCGCAGCTTTGCCGCCAAGGCGTCATCATTGGTCACTACCGCGCCACCTTCAAAACAGTTGATAAATTTGGTGGCATGAAAACTGAACACCTCGCACGACCCAAAACTCCCGACCATCCGTCCACGATGCGAACAGCCGAAGGCGTGCGCTGCATCATACATCACCTTGAGCTTGTATTTGGCCGCAATGGTCTCGATGGCTTCCGTGTCGCACGGGCGTCCCCACACATGGACGCCGATGATGCCGGTGGTGCGCGGTGTGATGAGCCGTTCAATAGTTTCCGGGGCGAGGTTATGGGTGGACGGATCCATGTCGGCAAACACCGGGGTGATTTCCTGCCATTGCAACGCGTGTGCCGTGGCAATGAAGGTATAGGCCGGCACAATCACCTCGTCGCGCAATTCAAGGGCGCGGATGGCAATCTCCAGGGCAATCGTGGCGTTGCACATGGCCACGCAATGTTTCACGCCAACGAAATCTTGGATTCGGGCTTCAAATTCTTTGACGAGCGGCCCGTCGTTGGTGAACCAGCATCGGTTAAAAATGTCATTCACGCGCCGCAACATTACCTCGCGGTCGCCAAGGTTCGGGCGGCCAACATGAAGAGGTTCTGAAAAGGCGGCGGCTCCGCCCAATACCGCCAAATCACAAAAAGGGACTTCGGATTTATGATGCATTTTTATCTCACTATTCGATCTCATATTTACCCCATTTTAACATGGTTGCTCCGTTATATTAGTGCGAGATCCATTATCAGCGAATTGCTAGTCTCCCGAACGACAACAAAATCCAGATTTTGATAAATCCGAATGGCCTTCACATTGTTCTTATATACCTCCAAGCGGAGTGTGGAAAATCTCAATTCGCGCAAATAAAGAATACTGCTTCTCATCAAAGTCCGGGCGATCCCCCTCCCGCGACAGTGCTTGCTAACCGCTATCATCGTCAAATATGCCAGCTTCCGCTTTTTATCATCACAATAGATTGCCGCAAAGGCCGATAAACGGCTTTTCTCATAAATAGTTAAAATAGTGGCCCTCTGCCAAATTTTAGAAGCAAACGCATCAAGCTGGATGCGTGAAGACAACCTCGGCGAGAAGTCGTCGTCAACTTCCTCTAAAAAAGAATTCAGATTATCAATTATAGCAAACTGTTTAAGCGTTCTCATCAAGAAATGCTTTTATTTCGCCGCAAAGCCGACAAATGTCCTCGCGTGTAATATCTTGATGCACAGGAAGATTCAAAATCTCATCGGATATCTTGTAGGACAACGGAAATGTCTCCTTCGCGATCTGGCTAATCAAGCGATAATATAAAGCCGTGGTTGGCATATTCTTTGCCATCAAGTGAAAATAAAGCTTCGGCCTGATGCCATTCTTTATTTTCAAAGGGAAGCTCTGCGGTATGTCGTGCTCCTCCAATTCATACATTACTTCCAATATTTCATGCCTTGGCAGCATTAGTAGATATGTCCTATAATTATCCCTGCGTCGGGTTGCAATTCCATCGAGGTCACTCATTGCATATTGTTCAAGGACAGAAAGAGGCGCGCTATCGACGTTACTTATTGGCGCGAAGTCTGACTTGGCTGAATTAATCTGCAACACACCTCCAGTCGACGCGGGCAAATACTTATGTATAGAATAGAAGCTAAAAGTGCCGTGGTGACCAAGTGACTTTCCTCTTAACCCGCCATGAAATGCATGAGCGCAATCTTCGACCAGTGTAACATTGTATCTTTCACACAGCGATTTTAAGTGCTGCATGTCATTGCGGCAAAACCCGAAATAATGAATCACGAGCGCAATTGTCACTTCACTCAGACTCGCTTCGAAATGAGCTACATCCACGCGTAAGTCATCAGTAATCGGATAGAAAGTATAGTCAGAAGAAGTTGCAATGACTGGATCAAAGACTCCGGACCCTTCTCTGTCAGTGAACCCGATATACGCCGGTAATAGCACCCTGGGCTTCTGCTCTTTTGAAGCACTTCGGAGAATATACTCCCATGCAGTTCGGGCATTGCGTGTAAATCGCAAATTGGCGGCATAGTTTGACTTATCCGTTGGATGTTTCGTTATCATGGCAATTCACAAACTCGGTGTCATCAATCAGCTTATTCAGGTCAGCAGGGGCATTAAACATCATTGCGTCTATGATCGAGAGCCCAGGCTCAAAGGTTGGTCGCCTCTGACGATATGGACTCAAGTTGTTTTTGAGGAACTTCAATGAGATTCCATTTTTTGCAAACTGTTCTGGGTTGAACAATTCAACTCCGCCAATCGGGTTGACATATTCGGCTGCGCCGATCGCTTTGCTAATCTCGAGAGCCCATGCGCCAGCTTCTGTTACTGCGTCAATAGCTAGTTGCATTTCGCTAAAAATATCGAGCTTGAGTGGCAATCCCAGATAACGACAGGTTTCAGTTAGGATATTGGCATTCAGTTTGACAATGCTGGTCGCGCTCGTGTCTAGCGCTCGTGAAACTATAGAGATAGTCTCGGCATAAAATGGGGATTTCTTTTTATAGTGTGCAAGCTGTCTAAGTAATTTGCCTCTCCAATCTTCACCGTCTCTGATGGTAATTTCTTTGATCAGAGTGCTTCTCGTGTGAGGCTGCAAAGGTGCGGCAACATATTGCCAGCCTTCGTCTGGTTTTAGAATCCTGTTCCGCTCGATCCAGCCGTGTCGTATGAACTGCACATCATCAAGCAGGATAAACCTGTCGGAATTTTTAATCAGGCTGTAATATCCAAGATATGGGAAAAAATACGGTTGCATGATGGCTAATTTCATAAACAGTTTGTCGCTCCTCTCACATAGAATGCAATCTTCGAACATCTGTCCAAGAGGCTGCATTCTAGTAATACTCGGTTAAGTAATCAATAAGAGTTGTCAAAGGTTATCAGGCACCAAGGGCAGCGGTCGGTCTAATGAATGAGCCTAGTTTCCAACCGTCGACGCATCGTTGGCAAAGTCCAACCAAATTTTTTTGGCGCGGGTTTGCTCACTACGCAAAAAAACGAATGCCAGCGAAACCAAGGTCATATGTTGGTCTGCGTTCATGCAAAAAATATGCAGACTAGATGCTGTCAATTATTTCCTAACGGAGTATTAGGGTTCTACCAAAATAGTTCAACTCAAGACACCGCCGTAGTGGTCATGCGTCGCCCTGGCCGCGCTGCTCCGATACCAATCCAAAGCCATCTCAAGGCCCTGCTGGATGTGATCCTGCATTTGCAGTGGAAATATTTAAACTGAAACGTTGAAATTAATTTTGCCCTTTGCGCTTTTTTACGGCAATCCGCTCTGGTTTTCAAGCTGAAATTCTTTCGCAAGGATAAATCAAGGCAAACGCTAAAACCCCGGACGCCGGATTTTCAGCCGGATCAACCCCGGCAATTCTTCCCGCGTGACCAAGACCAGATAACCGCCGCCGCCCGCGCCCGACAGCTTCCAGCCCAGCGTTAAACTCAAATCTGAAATTGAGAAAGCAGGCCCAGTGGAAATAAGCTTCGCATTTCACGGGCTAAAAAAGCTGAAATCAGACAATCATCAACCACTGAAATCAAACATTATGCCGCTTGAAGCTGTGGATTCGCCAGTGGCGGGTGGAGCAAATACTCCATTTCTTCGGCCTGCATCCGCTCAATTTCAAGGCGATAGCCGCTGGCAACCGCCTCAAATTCTTCGGGTCGCGCCGTCTGGCGCATTTGCCTTAGCCAGCCTTGAAACCGAGCAATCCGTTCCTGGGTCACAGTTAGTTCTTGATCGTTGGTTATCATAATATCACGTCCACAATGCCGCGTTGACCGCCGCCACGCTTAATCTGCCAGTATTCAATGAATTGTTCAACCGTTTCTCCGATGAGCAAAGCCGGACGCATCCAAAAGATGCTCGCGCCAAAACGGGCCTGAGCCCTCCGGCGCGTAGCTTCACTGTTAGGTTCCATGTGCCTACGGGGCGGAGCACCCTCCGGCGCGTAGCCCCTCAACTTGTTAACCACTTTAGCCGCTTGCCGCGTGACGCTTTCAACTCATGCTCGATCCAGCGGGCAGCTTCTCGAGTTTCACAACGATCCACTTTGATTATTTTCCAAGGCCGATGTTTTCGAGTCGATTGCACACGGCCAGCATTGTGTTCTGCCAAACGGACATTAACATCATGCGTTTGACCAAGATAGATGCGCGAGTTCACGCTGCTTTGGATCGCATAAACGTAGAACATGATTCTTTGCCTACGGGGCGGAGCCGCACGGCATGGTCAAAAAGACCCCGTGATTCCATCGGACATTTCTCCAGGCGAAAGGTGTCATCCATGATCAGAATGACATCCACGTCATTCGGATTCGGCTTGGCAGTCACATAACTGCCAAACATGACGAATCTCTGCAAACAGCCCGTGCGCCGCGCGAGTTCGTAGATGTGGGCCAGGCGCTGCGTGCAAACCTCTCGCTGACCTGCGCCCCCACCGAAGTGTTCCATTACCTCGGTCCAAGCGGCACGATGGACGGCGGGTGGCAGGTCGCCATTGGCACTGAAATCCGGCAGCGGCATATCATTTCGGTTCTGGCTTTCAACCCTACGCATGCCGGCGGATTTTCAACTGGATGGCGCCCGGAACCGGCTCCCGGCTGACCAGCACCAGATACCCGCCGCCGCCCGCGCCCGACAGCTTCCAGCCCAATGCCTTCTGCCTTCTGATTTTAACCTGCGCATCTTGAAAGGATGGGGCTACATTTTTTCATGTCTTCATCAGCAACAACGGATTTTCCGCAATGCCAGCCGCCCACGGTTTGCCAATCAAATCTTTATCCAATGTGGCCAACTTTAATTCATGCTTTTTGGCCAAGGTGACAAGGTGTGCATCGGTGGTGTCTTTGGAACTGGTCTTTGGCGACGCCATGCCGTCCACGTCGTCTGCCAGAAATTGATGCCCGGGGCGCGCATGCAGTTTTTTCAAACTGTCCTGCGCTTCTTCCCAGCTTGCTCCGTAAGCGGCACTCAAACTGATCCTGACGAAACCCAGTTCGCTGATGGCGCAAGTATGGAATGCGCCAACGGAATCCATCCAGGCTTTCGCCGCCGAATGATTAACGTGCGTTGTCCAGCGCGAGGCCAGAATCAAATTCACATCAAGCAACCAACCGCTCACGGGAAATCCTCTTCAACCCGTGAAATAATTTTTGCATCTGGATTTGATGTAACGTTTTCCGTAGGTTGTTTTCAAGTATTTTTCCCGCCGGAATGCGTCTTTTTCATTCAAACACGCCTCGTAGTAGATCAGTTCAAGCGGTTGTCTGTCTCGCGTTGATGGAACTTGGCCGGCGTTATGCAGGGCAAGCCGGGCGCGCAAATCGCGAGTGCAACCGGTGTAGAGTTGACCATCCTGAACTGAACGAAGCACATAAACGTAGATCATCCTACTATTTCACGGGTCAAGCATTCGCTTCACATTTTCCGGGGTCATGGGTGGCGCGCCAGGCGGCGCTTCCAGCAACAAGTCATCGCCTTCCCGCACGAGGCGGGCTTTGCGGGGCTGCGGAACCGAGGGACCCAGCCGCGCGGTGAGGAAACGGACTAATTCCTCTTTCTGCTCCGGCGGCAACGTCTCGGCGGCGGCTTCAATTTCAATCAATGTGCTCATGATTAAATCGTAATATGTTCAAGGCGGAGCGCAAGGCGCGAAGCACCGAACAAAAACTGAAATCTAAAAATCTGGCATCAAAGCGCGAAGCGGAGGCCAGAGATCGGAAGTCAGAGAGCGGAGTTTTCAAAACCCCTGCGTCTTGGCGTCTTTGCGTTGAAAGTCTTCCGCAAGGATAAATCAAGGCAAACGCTAAAATGCCGGACGCCGGATTTTCAGCCGGATCAAGCCCGGCAATTCTTCCCGGGTGACCAGCACCAGATACCCGCCGCCGCCGCCGGCTCCCGACAGCTTCCAGCCCAGCCGCAACTTTGGTGTAACTCCTGATCATCTTCCGAATCCCGGGATTCGACATCTGCGGGAACATATTCTTAAACGCTGAAATGCTGAAAGGCTACCCGGTGAAGCAACAACTACAGACTTCACGGGCCTCGGCCTATGCAGTAATTGGGCTGCCACTGCACAGGCCAAGGAAACTACAAAATCAAACACTGAAACGCTGAAATCGCGAGGCGGGGCTATTCCGGTGAAATCATTTTGAGATTGGGAAAATAACTGTGAACATCGCGCGGGTTGTTGGTAATCAGCGTCCACCCCAAAGAATCGGCGTGAGCGGCAATGAGAAAGTCCGGCAACATCCGGGGTTTCTTACCGCCGCGTGTTTTGTAGAGCCGGTAGGCTTTTCCTGCCGGCCACGCTGATTGCCAGTTTAATTCAATGCGCCCGACCACTCCGGCCAGCAGGTTCTCCGCCTCCGGCGCCGAATCGAACAAGGCGCAAATTTCCGAGAAAACAATTTGATTGATAAAAACGCCTCCCCTCGGGCGCAACTTGTCCAAGGTGTTTTCCGCCCATCCCGCCGACATTTCATCGGTCAGTATGGCAATCAGCGTGGAGGAATCTACCAGATGCACAAATCAGCCCCGCAACAGTTTCATGGCCTGTTGGTAGGTGTAACGTCCTTTCAGCGCGCCGCGCAGCGTTGGTTTTTTTGCGGGCGCGGCGGCGGCGGTCAACGCGTGGCGCGCAAACTCACTGCGCGTCAGTTGCTGTCGCGCCGCCGCCCGTTCCGCCGCGGCTAATTCTTCGTCACTTAAGCGGATGGCAAAGATAGGCATATGCAAAAGCATGACAGATTTATTAAATTTAACAAGTTTTTCCGCCGAAAACTGAAAGCTGGCCCGATGAAATAGTCCGATGAAGTAACAAATCCGCCTGCTGGAATAGCCCGGTGAAGCAAGGACAGGCTTCACAGGCCTCGGCCTGTGAAGTAATTGAGCGGAGCCACTTCACGGGCCAAGCGCATTCCACAGGCTAAAAGACTTCATGGACCAAGGCAGATTTCATGGGCTAAAAAAGCTGAAAACTGAAATGCTGAAAGTTGAACGGGGGGTGATCTTTTTCAGGGTGTCCGGTCCAATCGCTTGCGCAACCAAGCTGGATCGCGGCGACAATCCAATACGCGCCAGACGATGGCGATGTCTCCTTGCATTCGATAGTAGATGGCATAGGGAAATCGTTTAGCCAGCATCACAAAATAACCGCTGGTCTGGCGATGGATGCCGCCATAGAGGGCAAGGGAATCAACGTCCGAAAACAGCGAATCCAAAAAATAATCTCCTACGCCGGGGTTTTGTTGCTCGTAAAAGCTCCGGCCATCGGCGAGGTCATTTAGCGCCGAAGGGAGAATTTTGATTCTCATGAGAACCGGCCACGCAACACCCTTTTGGCGGATTCCCAGTCAATGGCGACTTCTTTTCCTTCGGCCACGCGCTGCTCGGTTTCACGCAACGCCTGCGCGTGCCAGGATGGCAGTTCCATGTCGTCGGCGTGCCGGCTCAAATCCGTCCACAGGGCTTCCATTAAGCGAAGCTTTTCGGGCACGGTCATTTTATCGAGAATAATTTCCATGTGGTTAAATCAATCGAATTGTGGGAAATCGCCGGTCCAACCTGGCAAACACCTCGTCGAAGCCACCAGATCGGGCGCGTCCGGCCTTCACTTCTTCCATGCGCCGGCAGATTTCCGTTTCCCAATCGGCCTCAATTTCGGGCGAAAAGTCCTGACTTTCATCGGTTAAATCCAGCAGGATGCGCGCCAGAGTGAGGCGTTGAACGGGTGGCAGTTCCATGGCATCCTTGGCCAGTTCTGAAATTGCTTTCATAGGGTTCAAATTACTCGCTGGCGGCGGTTTGTCGAGGTGGTTTTCATTTCATTACAAATCAAGCAGAAATAAAAAAGCAAAAGCTTCCGTCATCGCGCTACTTCGACGCGACCAGGAAATCAGACACGAATTTCACGGATTGACACGGGTGTAAAAAGACCGCAGACCACGGACATTCTAAAAATCTTAAATACTGAAAAGCTGAAAAACTGAAAGGCTGAAATCAAAAGAGACTGCAGACGACTGACAACGCCCCAATGAAGTAGCTCTGCACTTCACGGGCCTCGGCCTAGGAAGTAATTGGGGCCACTTCACAGGCCAAGGGAACTTAAAGTCAAACACTGACATTCTGTAATCCTAAAATGCTGGCCCGATGAATTATGGAACAAAGATTTCATGGGCTAAAAAAGCTGAAATCACAAACCAAAGCAGAGATTTTGAAAGCAGAAAGCTGAAATAAATAATCAAACGCTGAAACGCTGCCCGATGAAGCATCAAATTCAGACTTCACGGGCCAAGGAAACTGAAAGGCTGACATGCTGACATGCTGCCCGGTGAAGTATCAAAGGCAGACTTCACGGGCCACGGAAACTAGAACATCAAATTCTGAAATGTTGAAATCTGACAGCAGAAATTAGCATCATCCGTTTGTTGACGAAGGTTTCGGCGACAAGAGCGGATTTTCCGCAATGCCTGCCGCCCACGGCTTGTCAATCAAACCGTCATCCAGCGTGGCCAGCTTCAATCCATGCCGTTTCGCCAAAGTCACGAAGTGCGCATCGGTGGTGTCCTTGGAACCCGTTTCTGGCGCGGCGAGGCCGTCCACATCGTCTGCGAG
>Ga0209483_1000888_pt1 | contig 24196 bp, 21 predicted proteins | sample NGEPerA_FD_184508 | JGI IMG/M metagenome (GOLD analysis project Ga0209483, IMG submission 184508) | Arctic peat soil microbial communities from the Barrow Environmental Observatory site, Barrow, Alaska, USA - NGEE PermafrostL2-A... | ecosystem: Environmental > Terrestrial > Soil > Wetlands >... | reverse complement strand
CGAGAAGACAATGGGGGAAGGTTCGGTTAGCAGTGCCAATTTTCCAGGGCACATATGTTCCCGATGTCGAAGCGGAGCTAGAGACACAATACGCTGGACGCTGGACTCGGTTGGATGCCACGATTCTGCGCGGCCTCGCTGGCGGATCCTACGATGCCGGATGGACGGTGGACGTGCGCCCGGGCGAAGTGCAGTTTGCTGGCATCGACCGCGTCCTGGTCGCAGTCGACCGCGCGTTTCCTGCATCCCAGCCGAAAGTCTTCGCGCCTCAAGCGCCACGCGATTTTTCATGGCCTCATGTCGAAGCACAGGGGGCACTTTGCCTCAAGTCTACGCGCGTACGTGCGAGTGCGCGCGACCGGATTGCTCAACATTTAGCTTGGGCTCTCGAACTTTTAAGCCTTAGCGCTGACGCCCGTCGAAACGAGTTCGCGCGCGAGTTTGGGACTTACTGGCAGCATCGGTGCGCGACAGCAAGCAAAGTACCGGCGGTCAAGTGTCTTCTCAAGCCCCATGGAGACTCTCGCTTAGTAGTGTTTGCGATGGACGCTTCGACCAAATTGATCGTGGTCGCCGAAACCAAGCAAGCACTCATGAGTTGGATGCAGAATACCGGCTACAATGTCGGCGACAAATTGGTATTTCCGACGTACTTGGTAATGCTGGACATCGCTTGGTCACCAAACGAATTTCCCGAATGGGGGCGCGATGTTCTGGCGCATTTACCGGCCGAGGTTGCGGCAAATATAGTTGTTGCCGGTAGGCCAGTGCCCGTAGTTTTCGGGGCAGAGACGGAGTCTGGCGTCGCATTCGCTGCGACACTCTTAACAAGCGCTTCGGAACGAGATCTGACAAGGGGATTCCGGCGCCTCTCGAACGTACCTAGGGCACGTACGACAGCTTCCTTTGCGAACAGACCGGCTTTGCGATGCCCGACATTTCGCATCGATGCCGCCTGGGTGCATGGTCGCGATCACGATAATAGCGCTGCGTACCTGTCATCACGTTCGGTGGCAGTTGTCGGTTGCGGTTCTATCGGCGCAGCGTTGGTTCGGCTTCTGGCTCAAGCGGGCGTAGGCAGCTTCGTTCTGATTGACAACGACGTGTTAGCGGCAGCAAACACATCTCGACACGCACTGGGCAACTCGCGCGTCGGTACAAATAAGGCGGAGGCAACGGCGAGCATGCTGCGGGACGAGTTCCCGCACCTCCGGAAGGTGGAGTTCTTTCCGAGGCGGGCTCAGGCGTTAACATCGAGTGAGTTAGACGCTGTTTCCGATGCGGACTTGATAGTGTCTGCAGGAATCGATTTTGACGGCGATGCCTACCTCGATACTTGGCGACGTGCTCTTGCGAGACCGCCGCCCTATCTTTCAACTTGGGTGGAGGCCTTCGCACAAGCTGGTCATGCAGTCCTTTTGTTCGGAGCGGACTCCTTGATTGGTAGATTTGACGATACCGAGAGGCCAGATTTCAGGCTCACAGAGTGGCCGCATCAATTGACCGTCCAAGTGGTTGAGGCGGGATGCGGAAACGTGTTCCAACCACATGGTGCGATTGACCTCCAATTTACGGTAGCCATGGCGGCGAGCCTCGCGACAAAAGGCTTGCTAGATCAGATAGGACAGTCTTGGCGTTACGCGTGGCTTGGTGACAGAGACAGTGTGATTGCAAAAGGAGGATACCCGCTTCCTCAGTTCGACCGCAATTGCGCAATCAAGGAATATCCGTGGCGTGCGCGGGAGTGAGGCGGCGCACATCGGTGATTGTTAGCGAAGGCCATTGGCGCGCTGACTCGTACGTTCAGCCCATCGAGATTGGTGCGCACGTCATCGCATCCGTGTGGAAACATAGACAGACCACGCCGTGGGCGCAAGAGGCGGGCGGACAGCTCTTTGGTTCGGTAAGCGACCAGACTGTTGTCGTCAGTCGAGCAAGCGGACCGTATCCAAAGGACGAACGGACACGATTTGGCTATCGCTCCGACCCAATCGCCGCACAGGAGGCGATCGATAATTGTTCAATGGCTGGCATGTTGTACCTTGGCGAGTGGCACACGCATGCGGAGGACCGCCCTCATCCATCGCCGCACGACAGTATCGCGATGAGACAAATTGTCCAGCGCTCGACACTCAACAGCTCTGTTCTCTTGTTGCTGATAGTCGGCCGGCGGAAAGAGAGCATCAGCCTTGCAATGTTTTCCTGGAGCGCGTTCGGCTCACACCTTTGGCGCTATGTGGAACGAGTCAAAGCCACTGCGTACTGAGGCAATAGTGAAGGTTCTGGCAAGGCTGCGCCCCGGGCTGTATCAAAGAACTGCATCGCGCCCTCCTAATCTATTGAACCAGCACTGCTGCTCAATCTGACAAACGGCACAGATCGCCAATTTCTGTTTCCTACGTTTGGTCTGTGCACGTAGCTCAAAAGCGCTCGTTTAAACGTCGAGGTTTACGTCCTTAACCGTGAACACGAGCAGCACGAGATCCAACGCACTGCATTCGAACCAATATTCGTTTTCCGACACGCGGCGCAACCCACGAGCGTCGTAGATCACAATGCCGTCGTATTGGGTCAAGGTGTCGGTGATGTCGAATGATGTTGTCGAGGTGCCATGGTTGACTAAGTACGGCGTCGTCGACATATCGAGGGTGAACGCGTAGACGATATCCTGCGGTCGCTTGCCCTTCGGATCGCACGCATGGTCGTGGTCAAATGCACGTACGTCCCAAAAAGGACTGGTCTCGTCGCGGTCTGTTCCAGTACTGAGCACCAACGCAAGCCTATTCGTCTCGACGCAGTCCTTCGTCGTAGTAGTCAACGCAAAGTTTCGGGCAATTATGTTCACCGTGTGTCTGAGCGTCGCAAGCTCATGTCGCAGGGATTCTTCAAATTCAGACCAATCGGCCAAGACCACAGTTTTCATGCGCTCTGTCTCACGTTGAACGTAGACCTCGACGCAGCGTCGCCGCGCTTGTTGACCTTGCCCCCTCGGAGTGATAGACAAGCAACTACATCAGCGCTGCGTACTATCTACTCCAACCTTCCAAGGTAGCCGGAACGATATTTGCCAAGACCTACTTCACCGTTCGGCTCTTCACGCCAATCGCCAGCTACGGACTCCTTTTAGCACTTCAGTGCCCATGCTCTACAAATTTCGGCTACGCTTAGGTGCCAAACAAGTTGGTAAATTTGCCTTCAAATCGAGCTTCGAGCAATGTGCGCTGCCGGACGGGACGCAACTTACCTTAGTCGCAAGAAACGCTGACTCGCTTGAGCACGCCACGGCATTTCATCTGGATTGCGGCGGGTTCGCCACCGAGAGTTGGGCAAAATCCGCGGGCGAGGCATTACGAACCAAACTTCGTTTGGTAAATGCCATTCTTGGCGTAGGTCTGAGCATTCCTGTTGGAGACACGCCTTCTGGCGGCGTTTCGACGCAAGTGAAGCAAGAAGTCTTGGCAAGGAACGCTGGAATCGTAATCGACAGTGTGTGGGGTTTACAGACCTTTCCCGACGACGGAAACCACTTTGAATATGTAATGGGTGGCAACCTTAATGTTCAACCCAGCGAACCGGGTTACATCTTCAGCGCTCTGAAGGCTATTTGGGGCGCAAGTGTGAAGCTGGATACTTCGTCCGAGGAGGCGTTACAAATCCTTGTGCTTGCTGGCCTTGAGACTTCGGACAAGGCTGCGTTTCTCACGACATATTTGGCCCTTGAGCAATTAATCAATCGGACCAAGAGATCGACGTTGGCAAGAGAGCTCATCGAGCGATTCGGCAAGGACCTTGAAAGAGCGAGTAGCCGGAAGCGCTCACCCATCACGCTTGCGGAAGCGCAGTCGTTGCGCGGTGCATTGAATGCGCTTCAAGAAGAATCGTTTAGCAGTGCATTCTCACGATTGGGCCATAGCTTGGCTAATCCGACGCACATTCAAGGAATCGCGGTTAAGCGATTCATATCCGTCTGTATCAGCGCGCGCAACAATATTGCGCATCAGGCCGAGCCCAAGTCAATATACCCGCTTAATCAGTTGACCGCAGGGCTGCGAGAACTGGCGCTAGGCTTGATTTGGACGCGGAACGCATTGCCTACGCTCAGCTTCAGCACACCGGCTTCGGCAATCTCCGCGTCCCCCGGCTCTGTCAAGCTCCGCGCACTTTAAGCGCGCTGTCGGGCTGCGACGGTAGTTGTGGCTCGAGCAGGCTAATCGGGCGATCAGAATGGTTCTAGTGACCAACTCCGTCGAACGACCCCAGTTGCTTGCGACCCAGTCCGGACGCCGGAGTTCAGCGATACGTCGCGGTACCGGCCCGGGCTCTTGATCTGACCAAGCTGGAAGCGTCCGTCCAACGCATCAGGGACGGAGTTGCGACTATCGTCGGGCCCATGTCATCGATGGACTGAGGGCCGAGTCGACCGAGACCTTTCGAATCGGATCTCTAGGCAATCTCGATCCTTGTCCCCGGCGATCTCGACAAACCCCTCGTCCCCCATCACGAATGCATACAATGTGTTGAGGGCGGCCTCAGAATTCACGCGTGTTGCACACTCCCATACGACCGCCACTCGCCAGCCAGCTGCCAGGAGATTCTCCAAAGAGAGGGCATCGCGCTTCTTGTTCCGCTCCAGTTTCTCAACCCAGAATTGGCGGTTTCCCTCCGGGATCCGGAAGTATCTGCAGCCTTCATGGGCGTGCCAGAAGCAGCCATGAACAAGTACAGCGGCCTTGTGTTTGCGGATGACAAGATCAGGGCGACCTGGCAAACGCGCAGCATGCAGCCGGTACCGAACGCCTCGGCTGAAGAGGCCCCGGCGGAGGATAAGCTCAGGCTTGGTATCTTTGCCGCGAATACCACCCATCATTGCTGAGCGCACTGCAGGTGTCACGACATCGGTCATGGCTCAAGCATACTCACGAACATGACGAAGAAAAGGAACATTGCGGTCGTGGATCTTTTCGCCGGACCAGGGGGCTTGGGTGAAGGATTCTCCTCGCTGAAGGAAGGCACCGGCAGTTCTGCCACCTATCCTTTCCGGATCGCCCTCTCGGTAGAGAAGGAGGAATTTGCTTGGAGGACCCTGCGGCTCAGGGCGTACTACCGCCTGCTGATCCTGCAAGGCAAGTCGCTTACGCCTTACTACGATTATGTCGCCGGCAGAGCCCGATCTCCGTACAACCAAGCCACCGAGAGCCTTTGGGAACGGGCGGGAGAAGAAGCTATTCAGTTCGAAATCGGTTCCGAGGGCGCCGGTCGGACGCTCCACGCCAAAGTGAAGCAGATTCAGGAACAAAATGAGCACTGGATATTGGTTGGCGGACCACCGTGCCAAGCCTACTCTCTCGTGGGACGGGCGAGAAACAAGGGCAATAAGGACTACAAGCCGGAAGAGGACAAGCGGCACTTCTTGTACACCCATTACCTGGAGCTCATCCGCAAATTCCGGCCATCCATCTTCGTGATGGAGAACGTCAAGGGCATCCTGTCGTCCAAGGTCTCCGGGATGAGCATCTTCGGCAAGCTTCTGGAAGATTTGCGTGCCGCCGACACTAAGGACAGAAGGGCCTACAGGATCTACAGTTTAGCGAAAGGCGCGAGCGTCTACACCGGACCAGATGGCAAGCGGGTTGATCCTCACGACTTCATCGTGCGCTCCGAGTTCTTCGGCATTCCACAAGCCCGCCACCGCGTTATCTTGTTGGGCATTCGGGAAGATGTTGCTCCAGAGTATTTCGTCCCTCTGGATAAGAAAGTAATGGTAACTGTAAGCGACGCGCTTCGGGACCTGCCCAAGCTTCGAAGCGGGCTATCCAAAAATGACTCGGTGGAAAAATGGAAGCAGACGGTAAGAGAGCAGGCGCAAAGGGCGATTGACTCGCTAAGAGAGCTGGATAGCGCGGAAGATCGAAAACGTATAGGGGGGGTCCTCCGTAGCATCGTGAACGGGAAGCTCCCGCACACTTGCAAGGGCGCTCTCCGGACGTCTCCATCTAAAGTCAGCCCGACCGCCTATGGTCGAAAAATGCGGGACAAGAATTTGGCTTTTGTCCTGAATCACGAAGCGAGAAGACATATGGAAAAAGATCTCGCGCGATATCTCTATGCAGCGGCTTACGCCTTGGTGCATGGCGTATCTCCTTCGCAGAAGGACTATCCCAAGTCGCTGGCCCCCGCGCACAAGAACTGGTTCAGCGGAAACTTTGCGGACCGTTTCCGCGTCCAGCTTCGCAGCGAGCCCTCGACCACGGTCACGTGCCATATCGCAAAGGACGGGCATTACTACATCCACTTCGATCCCAGGCAGTGCCGTAGCCTGACGGTACGCGAGGCTGCGAGGTTGCAGTCATTCCCCGACAACTACTTTTTTGAGGGCAACAGGACGCAGCAATATGTTCAGGTAGGGAATGCGGTCCCTCCGATGCTCGCGAGGCAGATTGCCAAGAAAGTTCGCGCGGTTCTCAAGGACTGATCAGGTGGTCGGCCCGCGGAACCCTTCTTCCTCACATCGTCTCTTGATGTCAAGTAGCTTTTTCCAGTCCTTGTCCATCGCAAGCTTGGTTGCTCGAGAGGGGGTGGAGGCCTTTTGAAGTAGGGTCATCTCGGAACCAAACACATGCTTGCCGAGTTGGCCCCATTCGCTCAAGGCCTGCCAATAACCTGCTCTCGCCAAGCTGACGATTTCTGTCTGTCGTGTGATCCCGTCATCTTGTGCGCCCTGCTGGCGCCCGTCACGACTGCGAGCGTTGTCGACTTCCTTCCCGACTGACCAGTTTTCCTTGGCATCGCCCAGATCGAGCTTCAGCCCTGAGATCTTCTCCCAGCATGCCTCCTTCTTGGCCCACTCTCCAACGTTCGACGACCCGGCCGGGAGTATTAGCAAAGCATCTTGGACAAGGACGGCAGATCTTTTGAATGACTCGTCCAAACTTCCGTCTGTAGCCTGCTTATCCCAGACCCGCGCGAGATCTGGCTCCCTGCGATCGACCCTCATGGCATGAAATACCAGCGCCCAAGCGTAAGCAACAATCTGCGAGCGGTAGTCACCCTTGTACCAGCTGCCCCGGCCATCCGAGACCATGGCTTCTCCCGCTTTCCACAGGATCGCAGTAGCCGCCATGCGTTGGTAGTAGGCATCGCCATATCTTGGGCTTACCTCGTCCCAATATTCCGCTTCGGTTTTGTCACCTTTCGGCGAGAATTGTCCTGCGAACTTGATGAAGTTCTTCTGCACACCGAGTGCTGCCCAATACGGCCTCTCATTCAGCGTACTGTCGTATTTCGCGAGCTCCGTCTTATTGATGACCTGCATTGAGGGGAACTCGAGATCGAACGCATCCTTCCTCGCTTTGGAAAGGTACAGACGCTCGTTCTGATATTGGCCACGCGACCGCTCGTAAAACCACTTGCTCTGAACGCGAACCCCGGCCTTGGCTGGTACGAGGACGCGCCTGGAGATTTCCTCCATCTTGCGATGGAAGGGATGGTTCGCAAAAAAGTCCGCAATCGCAACCTTGTTCTGGGTATTCGCGTATTCGGCTATCTTGGGAATCAGGTCGTGGGCCTCCCCACGAGCCACTACTGTCAACTTCATGGGAACCGCAACGCCATCCAGCGACAACTTGTCCTGTTTGCGGGCGCGCAAGATACTGGCAGTGGTCTGCCCGCCATTGACGATCTGAAGATCAGATATTCCAGTAATGCGGTTCATGCCCTTTGAAGCGTCAAACTTCACGGCAAGCGCCGTGGCAGCGATGCCGTTGTTGTAGGCGAAGAACAGGTGTCTGGCATCCTGTATGGTTTTGCGGATGCCCTTGTTCACATTGCCCTTCATGCCAAGGAACGAGCGCACGTTCCCCTCCAGAAGCCGGCTACCGTACCTGTCAAACAGGTCTGCGAGAATGTTTCCATCAATGACACATAGATACGACTCCAAGCCGTCAGTCTTGGACGCTTCAATGCAGGGAATACCATTGGATTCGAAGTCGGCGAAGTCGATCTCCACCATTTCCCTCTCGCGGTCCGAGCTGTACATGGCCATCAGGCGCTGGAGATCCCATATGTGTGTCTCCGTAGGGATGTCGGCTATATGAGAGCGGAATTCTTTCCTGAATCGCTGACTCAGGCTCTGGTTTGAAATGATGTGGAGCCGGATGCAGGACAAGTCGGCTTTCCGGCTTCTGAGCGTTTCGGCCAACGCATAGGCTTCGCCGGAGGCGTGCATCTGGTCGATCGGCTTGTCCGCCAAGGCCGCGGATGCGAAGTTCTCCAGCCAGCTCCGAAGCTGAGCGACGTCCGCCGTTGTCAGCGGATTTGGTTTCTGCTCGTCCGCCCATCGCCCAATCACGAGCGAGATCGTTCCATCTGACTCGTCCAGCTCCGTGAATCCGTGTAGTCTGAGTTGCTGTTTTTTCGAATTCTGGGAGATGTGCTCAGCGAGTGTGAACTCGCCGAAGACTGGATCTTCATCTAAACGAGCGGCTACTTCGGAGACAAAGGCCAACGTGTCGACCAAGTGCTGGGTCGCGGCCCGCCGCAGCACCATCTGGCGCAGTTCCTCCAAGAACTCCTCTTCTTCCATCGCGACGCCTCAATCCGTTTTGCGTAACGCCTGCAGCGCGAGCGCGTAATTGGCTGAGATCACGCCCGTCGGTACAGATGCCGTGACCAGTTTTGGAGAATCCTCCGTCACTCGAAATTCCTCACTGGCCGTAGGCTGAAATACGATCGTGTCGTAGTGCGGATTCTCTACATATCCCCCTTCAAGCAGGCGTCCCTTGAAGAGGGACAAGGCTTCCGGGGATGCAGCGAGATGTCCCTCCACGCGAGGGACCAAGCTGTTGAGGCTGACGGTCCCAACTTCGTCAGGCGCTGCGGACCTCATCGTGCACACCCTCACTCTGATGGGAACCAAGGCATCGAGCTGTTGAAGCGAACTGATGGAAATACTATCTGCTCCGGGGCTAACAGCTTTCACTTCAATGGCCTCATCCAGAAACTGGAAATCCTGATCGGCTCCCGTCGGTCCCACCCAAGCGGTCACCGCCTCCAGCGGAGAGCGCGTCCCGTCCAGCAGGATGGCCTCAAGTACCAGGAGTTCTGCGATCATTCCCTTGACCTGGAAGGGTTCGAGCAGCCCACCAGAACCATTGTCGAAGAGCTTCTGCCAAAGTGTAAGTCGATCCCGGAAGAGAGCTACGAGCGCTTCCTCATCGGAGACAGCGAGCATGGCATCCACCAAGTCTTGGCAGAGACGCCCGAACACGCCACTCAACCCGAGCTGGCGCAAGCGCAGCGCCATTAGCCACGTGCCGTCGTTGCGTTGCTGTCTGAAATAATCCAGCGAGCCCGAATCCAGCGTCAGCGCCGGCGGCGGCTTGGTAACTCCAATGGCGAGCATGACGTACGCCAAGCTATCAAGTCCGGCAAAGAGACTGAAGCGGAAGTCTGGATCAACTCGTCGGAGCTTGTAACTCCCCTCGGCGATTGGTCTGGACTGCGTCTCTCGTCCGATTTCGTCCCAGACCTCCTCAATCCTCGTCTTCATCGTCGTCCTCATCTTCGAAGAGTCCTAGCTGCTGCATGTAGACTCTATTCAGCCGATATCGAACTGACGTCTTGTCGGTCTCCTCATACTCCGGGAAGACCAGACTGATAGCCACGAGCAGCTTCGGATCGATGTCGTTGACATTCAGAATGCGCTTCTCGGATTTGGACCCGATTTCTGCGCCCACCGGCTCGATGGCATGGATGGTGAGGAGCGGCCGCAACCTGAAGCTGCGGTAAGCACTGCCTGGAACCGTACTCTTGCCTTTGTTATCCGGATCCGCTCTCCACCTCCGCTCGGCCTCCGTGATCTGTGCATCGGCAAGGTCTACCTTCTCGTCTGCGATCTCGCCCACGCGCTGCTTGTTGATCTTCAAGTACGGCGCTGACGAGTTGGAAGTTTTCTCGAAACGACGATTGCGCTTCCGCCCATGGGTTGCCGCACCGTCCTTGCCCGAGAACTTGATTTCGTCGGCTACGGCACCCTTGCCCTGCGGCAGGCAGACGTCCCAGTTTCTGAGCGCTTCCAACTTGTTGTCGCGAATGAAAGTCAGCAACGGCCGTTCCCCGGTCTTTTGGTCCGGGATGAATGCCGAATTGAGAGGCGATATTTCAAGTTGCCCAAGAAACTCAGTTACCCGGGCGGCGGGTACTTTCCTCCAGAAGAACCGGCCATCGTCCTCTCCACGGCCGCCAAGTCGGTCCGCATTGCCCAGCGAGGCCAGAAACTTCGACGCTATGGACGCATTCGCGAGATTGGCATTCACGGTTCTTGGCAGGAAAGCGGTTTCAGTAGCACGCAGACTGAACGAAAGGTCAATTTCTACCTCAGTCGAGTTGCGCATCTTGTTTGCCGCCGTGACAAGGAGCGCATCAGGATGCGACTTCACACGGATGCCAAACTGGCTCGGTTTCCACTTGTTCGCGTGCATGCGCTTGATGTCGCCCCTCAATTCAACGACGACTTCGGCGATGTGCGCAAACCAGTCTTGAGCTTCAGTGGTCATCCAGATGCGGCAGAGGTCTGCGTACCTCGGCCGGTATCCAAACCAGCGTCCCATCTGCAACAGCGTGTCGTACGCCTTCGAGTTCCGGTAGAAGTAACTCACGCACAGGCCTTCAAGAGTCAGGCCGCGCGAGAGCGTCTGGCCGCCAATGGCGATCACGCGCCGCCCCTTTTCGTTACCCTTGTAGGCCCGGTAGTTAAGGCGCTCATCCTGCCCCGTCCTCTGGTTAATCGTCAGGACTTTGACCGATGCCGTGGCGTCGTAAAGGGTCCTTCGCGTCTCACCCCAGCTCAATCCGCAACTGCCGTAGTGCTCCTCGAACAATTCATGCAGCCAAATTAGGCTGGGTTGCCGTTTCCACAGGTCGTCGTCCGCCACGTACTGCTTGATGTTCTCGACCAGGTCATAGAGGAAGTTTTTGACGACATCCGCGAGCTGCCGCTGGACGTCAGTAAACCGGGACACGTTCACAAGCATGGAGCGGTGCTTCAGTGGTTCATCCCTATGGTCGCGGATTGCGCACGCCAGCAGGAATACACCGATCGCGTCCTGGAGAGACTGAGGAAGACTATGAACCTCCAGCTCCTTCTTGTGCTTGTCCGGGAAAATGGCGGCCGCATCGTCGATTTCCACCACTTGTGCCTGGTGCGCGCCACCGTCGACGAAAATGGAACTTGCACCGATGTAGTTTGTAGGGGCGTTGAGGCTATACACGAAGTTCTTCGGAAAGAGGTCGTGCGCGTCCGGATTGATAAATACGTTGGCAAACGGAGTAGCGGTGTAGGCCACATAAGACGCACGCTGGAATTTATCGACGACTTCGCGGACTAGACGATTGATGGTGGCGGGACTTTCATCCTTGTTCGCGTTGACCGACGCGTTGTCCGCCTCATCATCCACCAGAAGCAGGGGCATCTTGAGTCTTTCGGCCCCATTGGGAAGCTGCGTTTTGAGGTACGAGATGAGGTTTTCGAGCGCAGACTTGTTCTTCTTCATCACCAGCAGAACAGGTTCGCTGATGTTTTCCAGAGGGATGCCCCCGAGCGCCTCGCGATTCCTGGTGAGAAAGTCCGAATCAATTGAGGTGAGCACGTTCGGAAACCTATCCCTGAATCTGCCGGCTCCAAATCTTTGCCCACCGGTGTGGCGTTGCAACAGTTCGCGGCTGTCCTTGCCAACAAAACCTTCGTCGAGCCGCTCCTGAGACTGGGACCGAAGATCCTCGATGGTGCCGGTCAACAGGACGATGAATCGATAGCCCGCGTCCCCTGCTTTGCTGATTAGTCCGCAGTAGCTAGCTGTTTTGCCGGACTGGACATCGCCCATGACCAGTCCTTGGATGCGCCAACTTCCTGCGGAATTCGGGTTTCCGCATTCGGTCAGTATGTTGTCGGTATCTTCATCCAGCGTACGGATTACCGGCCCAGGGAAATTGTCAGACTTCAGTTGCTTGACGTACGAATCCCAGTAGGTCCAGTTGGTTGAGGCCTTGATGTCCTCTACCCACGGGGGATTATCGCCATCTGTCAGCCCTTCACCGGTGGCCATGACGATGCCGATGGTTGACTCCAGCTGTTTCTTTATTGATTCAAGGGCGGCGGGATCTTCCGGAGCTAGCTGGGCAAGGGTCTTCATTACCTCATCAAGAATTCCTTCCGTGAGATCGCGGGATCCGATGATCCCGACCGCAATCATGAACAGGTCCATTAGTTGCTAACTTTCTCTCTGACTTTTTCGTGTAGATCCGGATGCCTGCACAGGGGATCGATTTCCAGTATCTGGTCGATGCCGAGTCCGGTGACTTCCAGCATGTTCTCCGCCATCTCGACGAGCTCTTTCAGCAACTCACCCTGATTGGCACGCGGTTGGTCAGCACACATAACCGCGTAGATTCCTTGGTATGGAATCGCAGAACCAAGCAGTTCGAGAATCATCTGCAAGTGCCGCTGTTCCGTATCGCCAATCGACTGGGACAGCTTCTTGATCAGGGGATGCTCCGGATTGGCCTCATATCGGAACGTTCCTCGCTCTAGCTCGACCTGAATCCAGAGCGGAACGAATTTCTTGTCGTTAATGACGCGACCGTTATAAGTCACCGTCCGCTTGCTGGCATTGGCAAAGTGCGGAATGAGTTCTCTAAGCCTGCTGCGGATCGAATCTGGCGGGTGGGCAGCGGATTTCTTGATATCCAGCGCCCACAGATCGTCGAAAGTATTGGGGATGTCAACCCGGACACGAGTCAGCTTGAAGAACTCTTCTTTTGGGACGAGCCCGAACCAGGTCCCCCAGATCACCAACCGCCTACCACGATAGACGTAGAAGCCTTGTGTGCCGCGAAGCCCCTCGCGGCCGCCGGCAGTCTCGACTTCGTGCGCCGAGAGTTTGCTGACCGGCGGCAGGACGTACGGCAGCACTGAGACCTCGCCCCGTTCGTGCTGGATCGCCTGGCCTTCGAGCTCCTGGCGAAACTGGTTGCTGCCCAAGAATGGGTCGCGCCGTGGCAGCGGCAGGCTGTTCACGGTAATCGTGGTTGACGGGTGCGACCCCTCGCATTGAGTGAACCGGTGGAACACTAACGCCAGATGCTCAAACAGAGGAGCCATCTTCGCGGTCATTTCGCGCCGGGTATCGCTCGCCCCGGCCGTGAGGCGGTCGAGCTCCTGCCAGACAACCAACGTGCCGGAGCTTTGCGACTCCAGCATTCCGTACATGGGAAGGTCCGCCAGCTCGGACTTGGATGGAACTACAACAAGCCACTTGCGCTCGTCTTGAACCACATCGAGATCCCATCGACGGGCACTGATTGCTCCGCCCTTCCTGCTGACCACCGTAAGCTTCCTGCATTGGGAAAGTGAAGCTGTCTTCAGGCCTAAACCGAATCGACCTAAATCGGTAGCGTCCCGACGATCTGCGGGATTTCCACTGCCGTGCCGCATGGCATTCGTCAGTTCGTCCGGGCTCATTCCGTGTCCGTCATCGAGGATCGCAACAAACGGCACATCCGCCGCGTCGTATTTGACTTGTACCTCAGTGGCTCCAGCGGACAGGCTGTTGTCGATGATGTCAGCGACAGCCGCCTCGGCGGTGTAGCCCACGGCCCGCATCGCCTCTATGAGCGATACGGGATCGGGAATCACTTCCAGCGTCTCAATCACGCGATGAACTTCGCAAATTCATTCTCTTCTTCCATGGCGGCCGCCACGTTGATCGGCGAAGATCGGTGAACATAGCCGTCCTGCCGTGAAAGGCGGGGCAGCGCTAGACAGCGCTACCTGGGCTGTAGCTCTAGGTCGTCTGTCGTTTGCCCAATACGAGTGGGTCCTAGACTTGCGGACAGGGATATTTCGAAAAAGCAAAGGCCATGCCAACGGCGCAGAGTTAAGCGGCTGCGGCTATCGCCAGCACAAGTCTACATGCGTGCGTGATAGCGTTGCTGCCTTGCGGAACGCAAATCCGCGAGCTCCGCGGTGTTCTGGGAGGAAAGGAAGGCAACAGAGCCCCAATCATCAATTCCGCTCTGGCTGGACTCGATCGTTATCTTCGCGTCATCGCAAAAGAGCACCACCAATGCGAATGGAACCTCACGAAACTGGGAATACCGCCAAGGCCGTGCGCATTCGACCTTTCCGCGACCTGCCAGATCGATGCGGGCAGGGACACATACTCAGCGAATGGCTGGACCCGTTTGGCCTCATCTCTTCCGCCTAAGGCGCGACCAAGGCACACTATCGCTCGTTCGTCGATTCATCAGCTGCCTCGGATTGACCAGCTATTTTCGAAACGGGCAGCGGTTCACATCGAACTACAAATGATCGAAACAGTCGAGTTACCGCCGAACTGCGAACGCCCCAGCGTTGAGTCTCTTGACGCTGACACCCTCGACATGACGAAAGGCGGCAGTTATCGCGACATATGGAGGGCTGTACGACTCGAAGGGATTGGAGGAGTGGATTGAGCAGCGTCTGGTCGAACTGGTCCGCCCGGAATACTCAACGAGCAAGACGCCTGTCCTCTTCTCCGAAATGCGTATCCCTCTTTACATCGTCGCAACGGATCTTTCCAGTGGCCAACCCAAGGTCTGGTCCTGTGATACCACGGGCGAAGAGAGTGTTTCACTTACCGTCCGACATTCCTGCACCATTCCATTCTTATTCCAACCGGTGCGTTCAGGTCCATCCATATTCGTTGATGGAGGCGCTGTGTCAAATCTCCCAGCATACGTCCTGAATAAGCAAAATAGTACGTCAGGCGAGCGGGACGTCCTGTCGCGCATTCTGGCGTTTCGTCTCGTCGAAGAGGATACAAGGAGCACACAGGTTCGCGATGTCTTGGACTTCGGCGGGCGGCTAAGTACGGCCGTCGTCGACAGCGCTTCGGAAATTCAACTGCAGCTGCAACCAAACGTTTATCCGGTCTATATCAAGACAGGTTCTGTTCGGTCGACGGACTTCGATCGCGTCGACGATGCGAGCAAGCGTTTCCTCTTCGGTCAAGGCGTGAGGGGTGTGAGGAACTTCATTGAGAAGGAAAGATTGGCGGCGCTTCGCGGGGACGCAACGGCACAGCAGTTCCAAGGCTTTGACGAGCAGATGCTGCTCTTGGTGCGACAGATGCGTTTCTGCAAACTGAAGTTGCTAGCGATGGGCCCGGACACATACTGGCTCGATCACGTTTTTCCTAGTCTGTTACTTTTGGCGCGTCGCAATGTGGCTGTTACGGTGGTGGTCGCCCCCGTTATAAAGCTAGATCCCAAAATCCAACTACAGGAAAGGCGTCGACGAGCTCTGTTGGAGCTGCTTGGTGCGAAGGTCACTGAAACGTCAGAGCGCCTGCCATTCACCGGATTCGCCTTTGATCTGGAATCGAGTCAAGCCAGCACGATACTCACCTTCCTTCCGGAGAATGCGCGGAAGTACGAAGACGAGAAGGTGCGCCTTTACACCGCTGACAGTGACCCGGTAATCTTGGAAGTAGTGGCCGAACAGGTTCGAGCACACACGCAGGCCGCTGCAGCTTCGTTACTTAAGCTGGAATATGCACCTTGCCCTGAACAGAACCTGATTGACCGTCTTCGTCGTGTCCCCGCGTACGAGCGAGCCTCGATCGGCATGCAGAGCATTCGGGTAACCCGCGAGATCATCGTCATGCAGAGGCGGATTAAGGAATTCAAGGCGCTGCAAATCCGCTCCTTCATGTCTGATTTGGCGGATGATGAGCGCAGCTATTTTAGCTTGTTGCAGGTGCAACTTGCGAATGCCAAGAGTTCCACTGTCACGCCACCAGTCTTGGAGAGGCACTCGAGCGCCTTGGTCGTGATCGAAGGCAACAGCCGGTTACATCATTGTTTCACGAACGGGATCGACGAGGTAACAGCCGTAGTGATCGAAGACGTGACCGATCCATTGCCCAGCGACGGTCGCCTTTCCCTTGGGAACCTGCGCTTGGTGTCGTCAACAATCTCGATTCCTGACAACTATCAGAACTACAGAGAGTCAGCGTACCGCCACATTGAGCGCGCCGTACACGAGACGTATGATTGATCTCGGACAACCGGGAGGCGGATGAAGTTAGGCGGGAAACGCGCGCGAGCACCGACGTCCAGTGACAAGAATTGTGGGCATGTTAGGGCGCGTTGGCGTGCGGGCGAGACAAGGGGATGTACGTTGTACGGTTCATGATTTCTCGCGTGAACTGGACCACTTTGCTGCCGCCCGCCGACTTGCAGACTGGATAGCGTCGAGAGGACAGTGGGTCTCTAAACGGGACGCCGCCATACCACTAGGCTTGGTCGTGGGGTCCCCCGCGAACTTCCCGCCCAGGGGAGCCAACCGCAGCATAAACACGCGAGACGTTCTGCAGAACCCAGACACGAAGTCGTTGTGCCTCACCTTCTCCTGCCGGCGCTTCGGTGTGCGCCTCCTTATTGCGCACTACCGTTACAACGGTCTGAATATCGTCACCTAGTTGTCCAGAAAGCGCCGCGAAGTCGACACCTGCGCTCTCAAGTGACTTTGCCAGAGCGCTGCTACCCCGCAGGCGTGCAGCCCGAAGAACCGCCAGCGCGGCTCCGACTTCGAAGCGCTGAGGAAATCGTCGCGAAGAGGTGTTTTTTGCGTACAACCACTCGGCTTCAGGTTTTAGCGTTGCATTGCGCCATATCACTCCCAACCCCTCGCGCAGGAGTTGCTCCACAATCTTAGCGTATTCCATGACCCACGGATTTGACACATGCAGACTCACTACTCCGCGGTCCGCCGCGACGGTCTCAAATTGGCGTTCCGCAAATTTAAGAGCTTCGCGGATCCAATGTGGGAGCTCATGGTACTCGCTCCCGATGGCCTCCTTGAGGCGAGATTCGATCGATTGAAATTCCCGCTCTTGCATCGGTAGTCTCAATATTGTGGCGAGCGCTTCCTCGCCGCCGTCCCATCGCGACCTTTCCACGGGGATGAGCGCCAAGAGTTGTCGTGATTCGAATGCAAGTCGCGTCGCAAAGACCTCTGCAGCAAAAAGTGAGCTCGAAAAGGCTACGCTTCGCTTTACCCGATCCGCCCACTGGCCCGTAAGAAGGCGGTTAGCGTTGGCCATGTACAGTTTCCAATCGTCTACAAAGATGAGATCCAAGTTCGCCTGCCCTTCCATTCCGGGTGGCGAACGCATGGCTTTCCGAGCAAGAATTTGACTCTGCGTAACTGTAAAGAAGCAAAAGAACGCCGCCGCGAGAGATCCCAGTCCTCGCTCAAAAAGCAGTGACGTTAACCGTCCGAAGTTCTGAGCGCGCCGCCACTCGGGCTGAGGTTCGTCGTCAAATGGATCGTCGCGCAGAACCTGCTCAATGGCCCAGCGCACGCTTACTTCACCGGGCGCATTGAACAAAGCACGCAGGGAAAACGCCGTTCGAAGTGCGTCCTCATCCACCACGGCGCGGCTTCCGTATCTTCGCTCCGCTTCAACCAGTTGCTTCTGGTATCGAAGAAACATCCGAGTTATTTGGTCATCGCCATCATTTGGCGGTAAATTCAACCAAAAGGTCGGGATACCGCTGCGGCAATCTATGGTGGAAGCGATGAATGATGTAGATGCTAAAGAGAGGCGGCGCGACATTCCGAGTAGAGCCAGCAAGTACGTTCCCTCAGACTCGGATACCGCATTTAAGTCAACATAGCCATGTGGCCCGAGTAACTGCTCCCGATCGCCCGCCAAAAGAGCGCGCTCGAAGCCGAGAATCATTTCGCAATGCGAGTCGTATTCGTCGTCGAACTCCACCCAGTTGTTCAGCGCAAAAGCGGGCCGTATTAGCGCTTCCACCAGCATTGGCGGAAGAAGGGGCGCATGGAGCAATGCTTGTCGCAAAACGTCGGCCGGTTGTGCTGATGTGGCCGGGGATATCGCGCTAATGGAGGGACTATATTGTCCCGCCATCTTTGCCCACTCCTGGACGGAACGCAGGGGCTCAGCACAGGAACGACGTGTGGAAGCGTCGGCCGCACCCATAGAATTATTCAATATCATCTGCTCGAACAGGTGAACACCCTCTCGGCTCTCCGTCTCCGCGAGGCCGCCCACGGTCCCATCTTCGGCGGGCGCGCGACTGGCACCTCGTGGACCGGTGTGTCGGAGCTGATTCTCAGATGCTAATGTTGCCGCAAGACGCGAAGATCCCGTTAAAAGCAAACACCCCAGACCGGAAAGCGCAGCAGGTAGAAACAGGCGCATAGGAACTGAAAAATCTTTGCCGTCGTCTTCGGCATATGCATCAGGCATCGCCCAGTAATTCTCCCTCGGCTCAGAAAGTAACAAGCGGAGGCATGCGGCATCCCAAAGGACTGCTATTTGGGCCCTGTGATCAAGATTGAGCTGTAGCGGCTTCTCCGTCGGTGGTCGATCCCGGACGTCGTCGAAATCCACCACGCGCGCCGCAATAAGCTCGGTCAACTCCTCATCCAAGGAAGCGACCGGATCAAAGCCCAATGCGGGCCGCAAAGGGCTACACGCGTCGCTCCAGTCGACGACGTGCGCATAGTTCGAACGAAGACCCTTGGACTGTGCAGCGGTTTTTCGTGCCGCCGTGTTGTCGACGATTTTGTTGACTGCACTCATAACGGCGTCGTGAAATTTGTTCGCCGCTGGGGACAATGGGGCGGCAGTAGCCTCGACGGGATTTAATGTCGTCGCAGCTCCCGCCCCCCCGGACGCATCAAATGCGGCGGCTTCTAACGGCTCTATGAGGGTAAACATCGCGGCCAGTTGCCATACCTGACCCCATACATCGGCGTTTTGCGCCGCTTTCAGGTTCGATGGACGCATTATAGTTAGCGCGTCGATTAGGGCTGGGACGGCCTCAAGAAGACTGGCTACCTCTACAGGGTTGCCGGCAGTGCGCAGCGCCCGCAAAAATCCACGGATGGTTGGTTCGCGTGTCAGTTCATCCACCGCCTCAACGAAAGCGGGAGAGCAAAGGCTATGGACGTTCTCGCCAACACCACGCTGATTTTGGTTTGAGTTTGGTCGCGTTTTTGACGCTTTACTGTTTTTCTTCTTCGTCATCTTGGCTTTTTCCACGTTGTTAACATGGAGACGGAGCACACCCAACGCTGCATCCTATCGGAAACCAGCCGCGCACAGCGTTCCGCTTTGTGCCGCCGTTTATCGCACGGAAATCGCGTGGCTCCCCAAGACCGTAGCATTCTGATCGTCGGGAAGAGCTGGATATAAGCGTCGGGGAAAGCGGGCAAGGGCGCCGAACGAATCGAATTGGATGATATGAGGTGGCACTAGCGGGGGTATGGTATGCGGAAAGTTAGAATTGTGGGGCAAATGTGAAGGCCGCCCTCCCCAAGCATACGGACCAAGATATCGGTGACGGTCCGTACCCAAGACATAGGCGACAACCGTGTGCCGAACGGGTTGTCCAAGGGCCCCGCAGTTTTCTGCTTCTTCGCTTCTTCGGCGATACGCCAGCAGAAGACAAACATACCTGATTTGGGTATGCTTATGCCCAATATGGGTACGAAGAAGCCCGCCCGCTCCGAGCCATCGCCTGTACCAAACGGTGCGAGCTTGGCTGACTCCTTGTTCACCGGCACTCAGCAGCGGGTGCTTGGCCTGCTTTTTGGGCAACCGACGCGCAGCTACTACGCCAACGAGCTGATCGGGATGGCGGGCGCTGGCTCGGGCGCGGTGCAACGAGAGCTGGCGCGTCTCACGCGTAGCGGACTATTAACGGTGCGACCTGTCGGCAATCAGAAACATTACCAAGCCAACCCGGATTCGCCGCTGTTCGCGGAGTTGTGTGGCATCGCGCAGAAAACCGTGGGGCTCGCGGTGCCGCTCCGTGAGGCGTTGATGCCATTGGCCCGGCGGATTCAGGCTGCGTTTGTTTATGGCTCGGTGGCAAAGCGGCAGGACACGGCAGCCAGTGACATCGATCTGATGCTGATCAGCGACACGCTGACTCATAGCGATACGTTTGCGGCGTTGGAAGCTGCAACGGTGCGCTTGGGTCGCGCGGTGAATCCGACCATTTTGTCCCAGAAGGCACTGGCCAAGCGCGTGAAGGAAGACAACGCGTTTGCAACGCGAGTTTTGGCGCAGCCAAAGATCTGGTTGATCGGAGGAGAAGATGACCTCCGCGTTTGAGAAACTATGCCGCGCGGGCAAACCGTTGAAGGCGGAGCCTCCGGATGCGAAGGAGTTTGCCGGGCTCGTGCGTTCGGGTACCACGCGACTCAATGACGCGACCAGTCATACCTTGGCGCTGGAAAGCCGCTTTGATCTTGCCTATAACGCAGCGCACGCACTTTGCTTGGCGGCGCTACGTTGGCACGGCTATCGCTCCAGCAACCGCTACATCGTGTCCCAATTGCTGCCGAGTACGTTGGGCTTGGGGTCAGAGGTATGGCGGGTGTTGTCGAAGCGCCACGACATTCGCAACCTCGGCGAGTACGAAGGCGATCTCAACGTGGACGAACGTATTGTCGCCGACTTGATCGCCGCGTGCCACGTGGTTGCGGCCAAGGTGGGCGCTTTGCCAGAGATTGCCAACGCATGAACGCCGCTACTCCGGTGAAATGCCGCGATGCAGCCTGGGGCAATGTTGGGGGAAGCTTCGGACAATTACCGTGAAATACTGGTGGGTCAATCAGAACCAAACTTACGCACACGAGGTACGCGGCGGTTATCTGTGGTCGCCTAAGGTCAATGCCAACGGCGCCAGCAACCGCTTCTACGACAACATGCTGGAAGTGCGGCCGGGCGACGTTGTTTTGTCGTTTTGCGACACCTTTATCAAAGCGATTGGAGTTGCAACTAGCGTCGCAGAATCCGCGCCGAAGCCAACGTCCTTTGGTAACGCCGGCGCGTACTGGAGCAACGAGGGATGGTTTGTCGAAGTGGAGTTCAGAGAACTTCGCGCACCGGTCCGGCCACGAGAGCATATGAGTGTCTTGAGGGAGACACTGCCTGAGCGCTACTCTCCGATAAGAGCAAGTGGCGATGGCAATCAGGGCGTCTATCTAGCTGAAGTGCCGCTAGCGATGGCGTCAAGATTGCTAACGATAATGGGCCAAGAAGCATCGATAATTATTGATGCACTCGAGGTGTATGGCAAACAATACGGTGAAGATATAGCGGCGGAAACTGAGCTGCAAAAAAGAAAAGATATACCGCATACCGAGGTCGTTCAACTGATAAAAGCCCGGCGCGGGCAGGGACTATTCAAGTCACGTGTGGAGCTGATTGAGAAGGGTTGCCGGGTAACGGGACTCCAACGACCGGAGCATCTGATTGCGAGCCACATAAAGCCGTGGCGAGATGCTACCGACGATGAAAAGTTAGACGGTCATAACGGATTGCTCCTCTCCCCACATGCCGACCATCTATTCGACCGATGTTATATAAGCTTCACTGGTCAAGGAAAGATTCTGATTTCGCCAACATTGGATCGTAGTGTTTTGGCGAAGTGGTCTATTGACGCCGATCGCAACGTTGGTACGTTTACGCCTGAGCAGCGTGCTTATCTTGAATATCATCGCGACGTGCTTTTTCGAGCGAGCGTTTAGCTAACCTGTGCGATGGCCAGTGCGGCATGGGAACGGCGGCGGTGATATCGCGAGTGACCTGCCCCGGGCCGTTTCGTACCCCTGAGTCTTCCTAGTGCACGACGTATCGGCCTTCCAGATAAGCGCTTAGCTTATCCATAATTTCCCGGCTGCCGCGCTCACGACTCCCGTTGTCATCGTAGCCATCGAGAAACGCACCCTGTTCCGTCATGATGAGTTTGGCGACGGCGCCTGATCGTTTGAACTCGAAGGTCGCCAGCGAGACCGAGATCTTTCGCCCGTCAGGCGCATCTCGTAGACGTAGACGATCCGATCTCCGGGAACGATGTCGCAATAGATCGCATCGAACTCGGTGACCAAGCCAGTCTTCCACCGGCCTTTGAGCCGTTCGCGGCCACCCACGCGGAACTCCATGCTTCGCTCGATAATGTCCCACTTGTCGTTGGGCGCGGTGAACCAGCCGTTCTTGCCCTCGATGCTTGCGAAGGCGTCGAACACTCGCTGCGGTGTCACCGATGCATACGTGCGCTCGATGGTGAACACGCCGTGGGCCACGCTGCGGTTGATGTCGGTCTGAGTCGTCATTTCGGTTCCTTGTCAGGAAAGCGCTGGAGGTGTTCGCCGAGGCGGTCCAGGCGCTGTTCCCACTGCTCACGGCGCTGGTTGAACCACTGTTCGGCGAGGCTGAGTGTGGCGGGCACCATGCGAAACGTGCGCACGCGACCGACCTTCTCGGAGCGGACCAGGCCGCTGTGCTCCAGCATCGCCAGATGCTGGACGATGGCGGGCAGCGACATGGCGTAGGGCCGCGCGAGCTCGGTTACCGACGCGCGGCCGCGCGACAGGCGCTCGACCATGTCGCGCCGTGTTGGATCGGCAAGTGCCTGGAAGGTCAGGTCGAGATTGAGGGCTCGACGTGGCATCAGCCGTCCTTCAGCGGAAAGTACTGGAAGAAGGGTTCGGCCTCGGCCAATACTCGGGCCACACTGGGCCGCGCCTTCAGCCGAGCGAGATAGGCGGTGAGCTCGGGCCAGTCGGTCAGGGAAACGGCGTAGTCGGCATAGAACAGCGCGGGGAAGGCCGCGCAGTCCGCCAGCGTGAAGGCGCTGCCCATCGCCCAGGGCCCGGCGATCATCGGAGCGATCAGGCCATAGCTCGCGCGGATGCGGTCGCGTGCCTGCTCGGCGCCGAAAGGATCGTGCTGGCCGTCCGGTCGCATTCTCTCGGCGACAATCTGCTGGAACGGAACATGGATGTAGCTATCGATAACGCGGTCGAGGATGCGGGTCTGCATCGCCAGATCCGGATCGTTCGGCACCAGCGATGCTGCCGATGGCTGGGTTCGCGCCAGGTATTCGATGACGACGCTCGATTCCGGAATCGTCTTGCCTCGCGCGTTGTCGCGCAACACCGGGAATTTGGCGAGTGGCCAGACCGCCTCGAAGGCGGTTCGGTCGGCCGGATCGCCAAGATTCACCTGCCGCGCCTCGAAGGCGATGTCGGCTTCATAGAGCGCGATCAGCGCCTTCCAGCAGAAGGACGAGAGCGGGTGGTAGTAAAGGATGAGTGACATTCGGCGCTCCATACTTAAGTGATGACTTAAGTATTGCAGATAGCGGGAACGGCGTCAAGCGGCCTTTGCATCTGTCTGCGCAAGACGTGAAAGCAATCCGTCCGGCATCGTGCGGTGGGCGGCGCAGTCCGGCATCCGGGCGGCGTTGATGGCTCGCGGCGGGTTCGCCGGTCCGCGCACGGTACTTGAAGGTACCCACGGTTTCTACAAGGCCTTCGCCCCGTCGGTGAAGCCGGCGCTCAACTTGCTGATGGACGGCTTCGGGCAGGAGTGGGTGATGCAGACCATCGCCTTCAAGCCCTACGCCTGCGGCATCATGACGCAGCCTTATATCGACTGCGCCATCAAGCTGGCCGAGAGCGGCGTACGGGCCGACGACATCGAGAGCATCGTATGCAAGGTGGGCGAGGGCACCGTGCACCGTCTGCGGGAAACGCTGGCGGTCAAGCATCGCCCGCCAACGCCCTACGCAGCCAAGTTCAGCACGCCCTATTGCATGGCCGTGGGTTTCTTCGACCGGCGCGCCGGCTTTGGCCAGTACACCGAGGCGCGTGTGCGCGACGAGACGCTGCTGGCGCTGGCCGCCAGGATCAGCTACTTGATCGATCCTGCCAACGAACACCCGGCGAACTTCACCGGCCACCTGCGCGCTACGCTCAACGACGGCCGCGTGATCGAGATCGAGCAGCCGCACATGCGCGGCGGCGCCCGCGATCCCTTGCCGCCTGCGGAACTGCAGGAAAAGTTTGTCGACAACCTGGTCTACGGCGGATGGAGCGAAGCCCAGGCGCTAGAGGCACGCAAGTGGTGCGATGCGGTGTTTGAGCAACGCTCGAGAGAAGGTGCGGCGCGTTTCCGGCGATAGGGTTCTTGTGAACGCCATTAGGGAAACTCTGAAATACCCATTTGTTTCGTCATCGTAATCGCGTTCGTACGCGTTGAGCCAGCACGGGTACGAGGAGAGGCGGAATGAAACCACAAACATCGCTTTCGATGACCGGCTACTTCGA
>Ga0209483_1000887_pt1 | contig 24227 bp, 19 predicted proteins | sample NGEPerA_FD_184508 | JGI IMG/M metagenome (GOLD analysis project Ga0209483, IMG submission 184508) | Arctic peat soil microbial communities from the Barrow Environmental Observatory site, Barrow, Alaska, USA - NGEE PermafrostL2-A... | ecosystem: Environmental > Terrestrial > Soil > Wetlands >... | reverse complement strand
CGGAGTCCTGCTCCACGCTGAAATGGATCGCCGCGTCATGGAAACGGATCGCCAGTTCCTGGTAGCCGCGAATACCCCATCCGTGATACAACAGGCTTGTGGACATGAGTTTGTCTCCTTTCTGAAGATTGGTAACTCCAGAGGAGACGGCCATGTCCATTTTTTTTCAAGCACTACCTACGCAAAAGCCGGAAGAACCGTATTTGAACCAGTCGCCAGTTTGCGCGCCGAGTACGAAACCACCGCCGGCATCCGCAGTTGGGTCGATTCCAACCGACACACCGGGTCGATACGTGCCGCCGGAGTTGCCTGGGGAAGAACTGGCATATGAGATCGTATTCCCGCCATTGTCGAAGTTCTCAGCCTGAATCAACCCTGGAATCACGGCAGAGGCTCCGCCATATGGCGCCTCGGGCGCCAATGTGGTTCCTGAAGCGAACGCAAACTCCGATGCCCCGTTGGCGTCAATCGCGCTAATTCGATACGAGAAGGAGGTCGATGGGGGCAGATTCTGATCGGTGAAGGACGTGGCATTGGCAGGTAACGCTCCGATCTGCGTGTAGGCGCCGCCGGGCTGATCCTGTCGTTCGATTGCGAATCCTGTTTCTGCCGCGGAGTTGCCGGCCCATGTCAAGACGATGGCGGAAGTGGACCCAGCCAAGGGAGTCGCCGCGAACGCCGTAGGTGGAACGGGTATGCCGTCGATTTGCCCGATATCGCGGAATGTGATCGGCCGGCGCGACGTGAAAGTATATTGTCCGGACCCGGGACCGGTGAAAGTCCGTACGGCTCCATCGGCGGGAGCGACTTGCAGCGAATCATGGAAACCAAGGTCGCCGGCAATGCTGTATGCCGCGTTCGGATCCGGCACCACCGCGTACGTGGTGATCGCGCCCGGAAGATCGCTCATTGAGACCTTGGAATTGGGCGCCATGCCCAATCCCCCAGGGTTCGCGACCACCTGAATCGTGTTTTTGCCCGCGCCTCCAATCACCGAAAGTTCCGACATCCCGGCGGCATCGGTGATATTCACGCTGGCGCCCGAGTCCGCCGTTTGCAATGATAGCTGATAGAGGCCCGCGTATTGAAGCGTGGCTACCCCGTCGCGCAGGATGACGCCCGTGCCAATGCTGTAGGTGTGTGATTTACCGTCGCCAGGCGGCCCATCAGCCAGAAATGCGCTATCCACCGGTCGGCCGCCGGCCACGAAATTAACATTGGCGACTGTCGCCAATGGCGCGCCCGTGGCGACGAACTGATTGGCGGCGCCGCCACCGACGATGGTCGTCGCGATCCCCGGGACGGTTCTCGTCAGGCCGAAGAAATTCCAGCCCGGGCCGCCATCCACCTCGAGTGATTTGACTTGCGTCGGCGTGGGCAGATTCAGGACAAATCCATCCGCGGTCGAAACTGCGTTGTCCCCGATGGTGAAGATCTGACCGGTCGCGGAGGCTCCGATCACGCGAATGGAGTTGCTGCCTGCCGGGTTTGGCTCAAAAGTCACCGTTGAGTTGGGCACCGTGGTGGCCAGCACTTGAGTGTTTCCCGTGCCGGCAACGATTAGATCGGGAGAGGAAGACGGCCCGCCACCCGTCATCGTGATGACATCATTGCCGCTTCCTCCCATCACGGTCACCGATGGACCGCCGGGGCCGGGGATCTGCACCGTGTCGTCACCCGCGCCGGTATTCACCTGCACATGGCCGGGCCCCTGAAGCACGAGATGCCGGCTGGGCGAATTGACGGCTGGCGGCGACGTGGAGACATTGAATTGGTCATTGCCATCCGTGCCGGAAACGACAACCGTGTCGGAGGCGACGCCCTGCACCACCGAATTGCCAGAGCCTCCATCCGTGACAGCCGGCAGCGTGACCACATCGTTGCCGGTCCCCGGGATGATAAGTCTTAGCGTGCCGCTGGCGATCGTGGCGGTGTTGTGGCCGCCGGCGCTCATATCGATAACGTCCAGCGGTATGTTCGGCCCCGCGGTGATGGAATTGCCGCTTCCGTACAGTCGGACGTCAATGCGACTGACCGAGGATACAGGGAATGCCTGCACTTGCCCGTTCAAACTTACCGTATAATTTGAGCCATCGCTGACAAGATCAACGCTGTTAGACGCGCCCTCGCCTAAAACGGTCAGGATGCTCCCTTCCAGGCGTACGCCCTCGGGGGGATCGGCCATGGTGCGATAACGGACAATTGACCCGTTGGTGCCGACAATCGCCCGCCCGTCAGGCGCGAGAGCGAGGGAATGGCCGGCATAATCCTGCCCGCCGCCACCTTGTCCGACTCCGAATAAAAACTGTCCCCCCGAAGACACGGTGGTAATCCCCACGGAATTGGACGATCCCGCGTGGCCGCTGCCAACCTCCGCGGCCACCACGATCGATCCATCGGGCTGAACCGCAATGTCTCCGCCAAGCCCGTATCCCCCTCCGCCCAGCGCCGTGAAACCCTGTGTGCCAAACGAGGTCTCGATCTGGCCGGTACTTGTCAAGTGGGTCAGGGAGCTGCCATCACCGAATGAACTGGCTAAAACGTAATAGCCCCCATCGGGCGCCAGCGCAATTGCGGAGGCTTCATTTGCCTGGGTGGATGGGATGGGATGCGCAAGCCCGCTGGTTCCGAAGCTCGTGTCTGGAGTCCCATTGCTGTTATAGCGGGCGAGGATCGGGGTGCTGTCGGCGTAACCGCTGAGAACGATCTGCCCGTTTTGTAGAATGACCCCGGATATGAACGCGCTATCGGAAACGGTACCTCCGACCACAGGGCCCAGGTCAGCCACCACGATCCCGCCGCCATTGAAAGAGGTGTCCAGCGTGCCATTGCTGTTATATCGAAGAAGCGTGGCGCGGTAATGATTCCCATTATTGGCGTAGCCGGCAACGAGAATCTTGCCATCCGGCTGGATGAGAACCTTGGACGAATAGTCGCCATAACTCACACCCGTGGTCACAATTCCGCCGCCAAACGTCTTATCGAGCGTTCCATCCAGATTGTACCGGATTGCGACGAACTTGGAGTTGCCATCTCCAACAACGACCGGTTTGCCATCGCTTTGCAACGCCATCGAACGGGCGTCGTCCTCGGCTCCGACCGAGGTGATGACGGTCCCGCCATTGCCAAACGTCTGGTCTAACTGGCCGTCGAAGTTATATCGCGAACTCGGCAGGTAGGACTCGAACCTACAACCAGCCGGTTAACAGCCGGCTGCTCTACCATTGAGCTACTGCCGAAGATAGTCCCCCTTGAGCGAGGGAACGCTTCACTTTATCGGCTTGGGGGCGGGTGTCAAGTGCCGTCCATTATCCATTGACCGATGCCATCGCATTGGCGGGATATCTCTCGCCGGCGGCGGCGCCTTTTGGGGTGGCTTCCTCGATGGCGGCAAGATCGTCAGCCGTCAGATGCACGTCCAGCGCGCCCATGTTTTCTTCGAGGTATTTGCGGCGTTTGGTGCCGGGAATGGGGATGATGTTTTCTCCGGCGGCCAGCGTCCAGGCGATGGCCAGTTGCGAGGCGGTGCATCCTTTTCCCGCGGCCAAATCCCCGATCCGCTTGACCCGATCCAGGTTTTTCTGGAAGTTTTCGCCCTGAAATCTCGGCGCGTTTCTTCGGTAATCGTCCGCGCTCAAGTCTTCGAAACATTTGATTTGCCCCGCGAGAAATCCGCGCCCCAGCGGGCTATAGGCGACAAAGGCAACGCCCAGCTCCCGGCAGGCGGGCAGGATTTCCTCCTCGGCGTCGCGCGACCAAAGGGAAAACTCGGTTTGCAGCGCTGCCACCGGATGCACTTGATGCGCCCGCCGGAGGGTGGTTGTCGACGCCTCGGACAGACCGATATGCCGAACCTTTCCCTGCTTCACGAGGTCGGCCATCGCGCCGACGGTGTCCTCGATCGGCGTTTGCGGATCGACGCGATGCTGGTAATACAGATCAATATGATCCGTGCCCAACCGCTTGAGGCTTGCATCGCAGGCGTCGCGGACGTAATCGGGCTTGCCGCTGACATTGCGCGCGTGCGGGTTGGCCGGGTCGCGGACGATGCCGAATTTGGTTGCCAGGACGATCTTGTGCCGCCGGCCCTTGATCGCCCGGCCGACCAGTTCCTCATTGGTGAACGGGCCGTACATGTCGGCGGTGTCGAGAAAATCGCCGCCCAGATCGAGGTAGCGATGCAGCGTGGCGATGGATTCGGATTCATCCCGCCCGCCATAAAATTCGCTCATTCCCATGCAGCCCAGGCCGATTGCGCAGACCGATGGGCCGGATTTGCCGAGATTTCGGTGGTTCATCATTCATCCCTTATACTCCGCCGGCGCCAAGACGGGGAAGGGGGCGAGTGCGAATTTCCTGGATTGAACAATTCAGGAGCGATTGGGCCGGGGATGTCCGGCAACCTCAAGGCCTTTGCCGTCCCTGCGGCAATGACCTTCGCGCCATGCCAGAGCGGTCCCTGGAATACGGAATACCGGTGGGAATAATAGAAACTTGAAATTATTGGAATTTTTGTATTGCATAATCGGAAACAGCCTGTATCATCTCGATCGCTTCAATTCAGTATGCGTCGGCAGATCGGTGAACCCCACAGCTAAAGGGGGGCCGGATGAGCAGGCTGTTTGCTGGAAAACCAGGTCACAAACGTGCGATTGCAATGGCAGTCGCCCTCGGGCTGGTGGTTGGCGCCATCGGAGTGGTGCTGCACATCCGCGGGGCGCATCGCGCCGAAACCGGCTTTTCGGCCAGTTCGAGTTCTTCGACCACCTTCGCCTGTCCTATCCCCGGCAAATTCAAGCCGGTCGAAATCAATGTCGCGTTGCTTTGCGATTACTACGAGCATGGCGTCGAGCACGCGCCGCCGCGCGATCCATCGGGCGTGATGCAGCGGCGCGAGCTTCATTATCGCGCACCCGGCGACCCATTCGATTTTGTCAAATCAGCGGCGAGTGCGAACGCGAGCGACGGCTTGCTGAACAAGGAGATTTTCGAATGGCGACAACGATGGGCTTCTGGACGTAGCACGCCGCTTCCCGCGTCAATAGAGGGCATGGCGGTGGCCTCATCGATCGGCGCGGAATCCCTTCTTGAAATGGGGAACGCATTCGCATTCCTCGAAGACGACTCCGCAGCCGACGTCTGGTATCGCGCCGCACTCGACAAAGCGGCGAAGACGTACAGGACCACCAGCCCGGGCGACCCGATTGCGCTGCCATTGCTGCGTCGCCTGGATCAGACGAAAGCTCTTTGGCGACTTAGAGACTACCCAGCACTAGAGACTCGTTTTTCGCTGGCGAGTCGCCTGTCGCCGTCGCTCTCGCCTGAATCGCGCCGAGCCGGATACCTTCATGCGGAGATGCTGTTCTACCAGAACAGATTTGACGAGGCGGCGGATTGCATCCTACAGGTACAGGATCAACATGACCGCGCCGGCGACCTTGGCCGTCTTGAGAAGTCCGACGCTTACGAGATGACTTATATGCTCGGCCTTTTTCTATTTAAGGCGGCCCGCCTAACGCAGGCAATGCCGGAATTGACAGCAATCGCGGATGCGCCGGACGAGGGGCACCGCGAAAACATAATGCGATGCCGGATTGTAACCTTGGCTAGCCTCGGGCGGCCGGATGAGGCGCGCGGCGAGTTTGCCCGGTGGCGCGCCCTAAACCCGGAAGCATCTTCGAACGCGGCGGTGGCCGGGGAGCTAATGCGGGCAATAAACGCGTCCAAATGGAAAAACGCCAGTATAGATCCCACTCCCGTTTCGGGAGGGTGATTTTTTTGACGGCAGGTTCATAAACTCGGAGCACAAATGAGATCAGTCATAGGAACGTCGCTGTGTATTATTGGCGCATTGCTTGTTCTTTGCGGAGCCAACTCCAAGGCAGTCCCAATGTTCGGCGAAGGCGTTGAGTTGACTGCCTCCGAGGCTGGGGGCGTCACCGGGAGCTGCTTCTGTTTGACCGGGGGTATCGACACTCCTACGGTGTGCCATAACGGATCACCCTTCGCGGATTGTAAGCCGCCGGTTAATGGCGTGTGCAACGTATGTTACAGCGATTGCACACCGCTGTACGTCTCTCATTTTGACCCCCTCCCCTTTTCGCCGCCATACGGCAATGGCTCTAACGTGTATGTCAATTGCGCGAGCAACGGCGCAACGGAGAACGTCTATGTCTGCCCCGGCCCATATTCTTACCCGCCGCCTGACTATTGCGGGTCATGCGGCTCGGGGACATTCATAAAGACTAGCAATTGCGGCGGGCGCTGGTTTTACAAATTTGCGCCGTGCTAATCGCATCGCCGGTATCGAATCATTCATCTCAAACGAGCGGATCGCTATGGTCGTCCATCATCCCACCGGTTGGCGTCGGGCGGCGCGTTTGGCATTCGCGGCCGTAGGAATCGTGTTTCTATGTTGGAATGCGTGCGCGGCAGGGAGCGCCCCGCCATACACAATCGCGGATATGCGAACCATTGTCGAGAGTTCCCGCTCACAAATCGAGGACCTATCGGTAACGTTCAGCTATATCGCGATTAAAGATGACCCTGACAACCAATTGCTGTACAGATCGCGCATGAAAGTTGTCGTCAAGGGGAGCAAACTTTATTACGACGACGCGTACGGACCCGATCCAGCGAAAGATAAAACGAGCTTTGGGAGGGAGCTGGCCTTCAATGGCGTCCGCACCACGAATTTCATGAAACACATGGCGACCGCTTCGGTCTCCATTGAGCGCGGCGCCCAGGCGGAAACGCGCGGTTTGGGCTTTTTCGATATCGCTCTATACAACCCCGCTGAGCGTGGGTTCGGGGACGATATGAGCCTGCACGCGTTGTTGGACCGCCCGAGGTTGCGGTTGAGGCCAGAGACGGAGAAGGTGGGCGGACACGATTGCGAGGTCGTCGAAAGCATCGACCCAAAGTCCGATCGGGCCTCAGAAACGGTTTGGCTGGACGTTGATAGAGGTTTAATTCCCGTCCGCCACATCTATACCGCTCCGCCCGATTACGCGACGGTTTTGATGGAGTCGCGCATTGAGCAAGCCGTCCAACTCAGTCCCGGCCTGTGGTTTCCGTTGATTGGACGCAAAAAGCTCCACGCAGTGAAACCCTATTCCAACTACGAGTGCGAATGGGTCATGCGCGTGGAAAGGAACCCGGATGGCACATGGGTGATCGCCTTGAATCAGAATGTCAGCGATGATCTGTTTGACCTATGGAAACACTTGCCGCCGGGCACGATGCTCGTCGACGCTCAGACGCACGCGTCCACGACGGTCGGTGGGAACGATTACGAGCGGCTGTCATCAAATTACGAATTGCCGATAAAGTCCGCGACATTTACGGTGCCTGAACGGCCTAACTCTCTCGCGCCGGCGCCACACAGCCTGCCAGTCGCCGCGAGCATGAGCACGACGCACTATCGATACTATACCTTTATCGGAATTGTCTTAGTTGCTGTGGGGGCCGCACTAATCCTGTTTCGAACCAAACGCTGGAGGAACGCGCATGCTGATTAGATTCCCGCAGCAGGTATCATCATCGGCCGTGTGCTCCGCGACCAGGAGTGCGCGTCCCGTGGCGGCGCTGGCGTTGTTTTGTGTGCTGTGCGTCGCGACGGCGGTGTCCGGGGCGGCGCAGCGCGAAAGCCCGCCGAACAGCGCGGACCTATTGAACGGCGTTAGCGGAAAAGGTCTGCCATGCGGTCCAGCCAGCGTCGCGATCGCGTTTAAGATTTTGGGCGTCCCGATCGACAACCAGGAATTGTCGGCGCTCGTTGATAGGGATGGGACAACGAGTTTTGCGTCAATCGTCTCATACGCCGCTCATCGTGGGCTTTTCGCCAAAGCGGTGTCGTTGCCCCCCTCGGAACTCTATCGACTCAATAACGTAGCGATCTTACAGGTTCGGGAACCGGGGCGATCCGGGGGAAAACTGGAAGACCATTTCGTCGTGTCCGCCGGACCCGCCCCATTGGATGCGCTAAACGCCACTTCGGAATCTGGCGAGTGCCTTTACCTATTTGACTCGGTTGTCAGTTCCGGACTCAGGGGGCCGTTCCCGGTGACTGAACTGGCTGAATTCTACACCGGGAAAGCGCTGATTCTCTCGAAATACCCCATTGACAGTGCTGCTCCTGCACAGTCGGTAAAACGCGTTTCGCGAATTGAGATTGGATTATTGTTAGCTTTTGGTGCGGGGATACTTTGTGTAATGATCGGCGCATTATGTGCCGCACGGAAATGGCGGCCCGAGCCCCCCATGCGGAGCGTTGCGGCGGTCGCTTGGATATTGGCTCTCCTTGGCATGAATAGTGCATTCTGTGGGACGGCTAGAGGAGCCGGTGCAGACACCTCTCCTTATGTGGTGGGTTCGACGGTGTTTAACCATGGTCCATTGGCGGTCGGCGAGGTGGTGGCGCACGAATTTGAGTTGGTGAACCCAAGTACCTCTTCGCTTACGGTTTCGCTGGGAGAGAAAAGCTGCACATGCGTTAGCGCGGACATAACGGGGTCTAAAACGCTCGGCCCGGGCGGGCACGGCAAGGTTCTGCTGACGATGCATGTCGCGGCTCGAGGGCCCGCCGCCGCCGGCGTTCTAATACACTTATCGGGCGTCAAGGTGGCAATTAGATTGACGATCTCTGGAACTGCTTCGGGAGATTCGGTCCTATTGCCTCGGATGATCGATTTCGGCGACGTGGATCCCAAATCAACCGCGATCGAAAGACCGCTTCAGATCGTCCACCGAGGCCCTAAAGGCGAGCGGTTTGCGGTCTTGAAGATCACCTCCAGTGATGGGAAGATCACTGCCGCGGAAGTATCCGCCCCCCGCATAAAGCCGCTCGCGGATGGCGTGGTCGAATCGATTTACACTGCGGTCATTCGGCTAGACCCTCTCAAGGAGGTAGCCGGGCCATTTCATGGCAACATCGTTGTCCTATGCGAGCAAGACCAAAAACGGATCGAGCTACGCGGAGAGTTTTGCGCACATATGTTCGGGCCGATTGAAACTGTGCCGAGTTGCATCGTGGTAGTTTCCCATGGGGCCTCCGAAGTGACGGACACGAGTTTGAAAATTCGCGGACGCGCAGGGGCCGACACGAAAATTCGGGACGTGAAGGTGAGCGGCGTGAAGCTTGAATTGTGGTCTCAGGAGGAGTCCTCGCGGGCGGGTACGAATGTGCTGCGCCTTCGGATTCGGCCCGAGCTTGTCGGCGGACGGGCATCCGGCATCTGCACAATAACATTTGCCACGGCGACAAGCGGTGTCGTCGACGTCCCAATAAAGTTCATAGAACGGAAATAGGGATGAAGGTGTCGCTGTCGCGCTCCATTTTGCGTTTCGTGATTTGCTTCGGAGGAGCGGCCGCGCTCGGCGTTGGATACTATAGCGTGAGGCGCCGGTCGTTTGGGCGTGAGAACGGGGCGGTGCGCGAGCACGTTGGTTGGAACGCGCCCGAATTAATTGAGCAAAACCTCGCTGCGGATTCCGCCGCGTTTGCCTCGTACGAGCGAATTCAACCATCAGCGTCGCAGCCGCCGTGGGCCCTGTTTCATGGATTCTTGGGGCACATAGGTAACTATGAAATCATAAAGAATGGCAGTGCCTATAGCGCGGAAGAGTGGCTGCTGCGGGAAAGCTCCTGGGAGAGGGCGTATGGCCGCAGAGAGATTATGGTCCAGCGAGAATACGGGCTGTCGTTCGCTCATGCGCCGAGTCCCGCAATGGTACGGCAGTACGAAGATCATTACTGCCAGTTTTTGTACATGTTGAGTGAGACCGGAATGGATCCGGCACACGTTATTTTGCATGTCCCTCCAGCGGGTCGATCCTCGTTGTTATCGAGTATGGTGGCCGACGAGCAGCGCTTCTGCCACGGCCTTCTCGATGTGAGTTGGGCACTTCCGGTGTTCATCCGTTGGGGCCATCCTACATGGAAGAATCGGTTTGGGGAGGACTTTGATTTGGATCGCCTGCTGCGCCAACACCTTGATCGCGAGGACAGATGTGTCGCGTGCTTTGGAACGCACTGGCGGATGGGGCTGGCAATTGCTGTACGCGAGGGAGGGGCGGAAATTTCCGGTGAGACCATGCGAAGGGCGCGAGGGCGGCTTCGAGAGGCGATTCAGGAGGCGAAAGCGAGCCAGGACACCGCCTCAGGTCAGTTTCGGCTTGAATGGGGCGTATTCCCCAAGCGCCCGGCGAACGCCGGAAACCTTCCGGCGCTGCCGACGGACGACGGCGCGCTCATTTCCCACCAGGGGCATATGCTGGAATGGCTTATGGTCGCGCTTTCCGATCAGGAGCTCGCTTCGGAGAAATGGCCGCGCCAAGCGGCGCATTCGTTGTTGGAAAAGCTGAAGAACCTGCCGGCGGACATGAATTACGGCGGTTATTCGCATGCCGTGCATGCGCTTCGGCTTTATCGGAAGAGGATGGAGAATCGATAGGCGGATGACGCAATTGGCGGGTAATGCCGAGGAAGTCATGAGAATTACGCGATCCTGCGTTCATGGGCTGATGGCTGTGCTTGTCTCCGTGGCGTTAAGCGCGGGTTTCTTGCGTGCTGGCGATGATCCATCGACGCTGCAAATCCGTAGCGGGGATACCCAACAGATCCGCGAGGCTATCGCGTCAATCCGCGCCGAATTGCAATCCGACCCCGGCCATGCCGTGGATCGGCTCAATGAGTCATGGACGGTCGCATTGCTCCAGGCAAAGCAATATGCGGCGGTCGAGGAGTTCGCTATCGCCGGGACAATCTCGCTGCCGGCGGATACGTGGCGGATCGAGCAGTTACAGAGGCATCGGGTGGAGGCGCTTTTGGCCGAGGGCAAGCCCAGGGAGGCGCTGTCGGCGGCCAGGGGGCTGTTCAACGTGTGCGGAATGGGGTTTACGAAAGATGCGCTGCCGATCTTGTGCGATTGCCTGAAGGCGGCGCATCCCGAGGATCCCGGGATTGTGCCCCGATTCAAGGTTCAGATGCTGGCCAACGCCCAGGAAGGCCCGAAGGATCGGGCGCGGCTGCTGGCCAAATGCGGCGGAAACTCCATCATGGAATCGATCCCCGCCGACCCGCTTCCCTATGCGAAGGCGATTGCAAGCCGCGCGGGGCTAACCGAGTACCGCGAGCTTTATGGCACGGGAAACCTGCTCTTGATGGCCGGCCGGCTGAAGGAGGCGCACGCCGTGTTCGACAAGGTGTACGCGATTGCTCCGAAGGGTGAGTTGAAATACGCCACGGAGGGAATTGCCAAGGTCATCAAAGCTGAGGATGGCGGGTTGGGGAAAGCCAATCAATTCGTCATCTCCATTCGTCCCGCGCCATGAACATTGAATCGCTCAGTTGGTGGCAATGGGTCGCGATCGGCCTGATCATGGGGCTGGCGCTTGCCGCCGCGGCGCGCTGGCGTGCTTCGGATCAGCCGATCGGGGGCGAAGGATTTATCAGCCAGGTTGAGTTTGAGCGCGGACTACGGCTGCCGCCGGTCATGGGGCGGTCACACCTGGCGAATATCGTCGTGCATCCGGGAAACGGCCCGGTGGACTTGGTGACGCTGCGGCGGCTGGAGCCTGAAACGCTGGCGTATCAGGATTGCAAGTTCGCGGCGCCGCGCCCGTACGCCCCGTTGGGCACGGCGGGGCCTTCGGCGGAGTATCGCGTTGCTGACTTCTTGCGGGCAGCCGCCAAGGCGCGCCCGGAATTGGCCGTGCGGTATGCGTGGTGGGACGACCCGGCGGTATCTTTCGCAATATGGACGGGCGGAAGCGTTCTGGTGATCGGCGGGGTTTGGCCGATCCTGCTTCGTCTCCTCATCGGCGCGGGATTCGGCCGCAAACGTGAGACTTATGATTTGGATCGTTTCCAAGCGGGGCCCGATCCAGTTATGGGGCGCCAGGAGATAACCGCCGACGACCGACGCCGGCTGCAAGAACTCGGAGAGGAGATGATCCGGGGGCTACAGGGGACCGCCGACGCTGGCCCGGCGGTCGCATCGCCCCCGATTCCTGTTCGGGAATTGGCGCCTCAACCCACGCAGCCCGTTCCCGCCGCGCCGGGGCCCGACCGCGAGTACATCGGGCAGTATTACCCTGTCACCAGGAACGCGCCGCACGCCTTTACGTTGATCGAGATGCTGGTTGTTCTGGGAATCATTTCAACGCTCATCGCGCTTTTGCTGCCTGCCATCACGACCGCGCAACGGCAGGCGCAGACCACGCAGTGCGCCAGCAACCTTCACCAACTTGGCATGGCGTTTCAGATGTACGCCAACAGCAACAAGGGCTGGCTGCCGGCGTGGTCGGGATGGCATACATACCCATCGGGCCAGAGCGATGATTCGCCGGGGCCGGCGTGGACGATTGAACTCATCCCCTACATTGGGACGCCCGATTCGGCGGTTTACAATTGCCCGGCCTTCCGCAGCCGCGACCGCCGGCGCAATTATTTCATGGCCGCGCAATGGGCGGCGCGCAACGGCATGCACGCGATGAAACTTACCGACGTTGCGATGACCAGCCGCTTCGTGCTCGGCGGGGACAAAACGCAACGGCAGTTATATCCGCCGCCGTTCGGGACCAGCGAACATCTGATGGACGACGCCGATCCCGATGACGCCGGCGCCGGCACTCCCATTCTGGCCTGGCCTTGGGACACCGGCGGGTTTTACATGCACCGCGGCGGAAACAACGTGTTGTTCGATGACAGTCATGTGGCGCTCTTCGAGCGGTATGACGCAAGCGCGATGACGTTCAATCCCAAAAGTATGGAGAATTGGAGCGAGGTCACGACCGACTAAGTCATCTGCTCGTTTTCACGACGCCGCGGCTGCGCTCCACCGCCGAATCCGGCGACATCGCTCAGTTCGCGCTTCCGGGGCAATAAGATGCGCTTATTGGAACCATCGATTCGATTTTGCCGTCCGCGCCGTATTCATGCCTTGCCGTCGGCGTCAATGGATTCGAGCAGCTTTTCAAGAGATCGCATGGCGGCGAATTGCTCAAGGTCTTCGTGGTATTGCGATAATTTGCGGTCGTAGGATTTTGTGTTTTTTGCACAGACGAGGTTGAAAGGACGCCGATTCTTATCGGTCTTGCAGGTCAGGTCGAATCCGTTGTCATTTATGCTATCCCGCAAATGCTTGCGGCGGGTTTCCGCCATCTGGAACCCATGTAACTCTTCGGTGGGATCGAGCAGGAATCGCTTGAGTTCAGCGCAGTCAATACATTTACATTCGATGTCGGCGTCACGACGGAAATCAGCCGGCGGCGGCGGGGCGATTGAACTGAGCACCGCCAACTCATCACGGCATCGAACAACCCACTGCGACAATGCGGCCGGGCAATGGTTCAGGTTTTCTTTAAGCCAGCGGGTCAACTCGGCAAGAGCGGGCAGTTGGGCGGATCGCAGGGGGTATCGCGCGGCAAATTTTCCAACGTGCTCGATGACCTGGGCCAGCATTTCGTCTAATTCCGCGAGCAATAGCGCGCGGGTGAGCGCGGCAAGAATCGCCGGGCGATTGAGTTCTGCGGCCCGCCAATCGTTGGAATCGCCCTTCACGTCAATGTCCAGCAGCGCGGTGACGGCTGCCTTTGCGGCTTTTCGGCAGGTTTCAATCGCATCCGGCTTTTGCGTCATGGGCGCACTGGCTTGTGCCGCGCAAAACTGTTCCAGCAGGCGGATATTTCGTTCGAGCGTCTCGCGGCTTGTCGTCTTAAGGAGCGAAAGCAGATCGGCACGGCAGGCGGTCCAACCATGGCGGACGATGGACTTTGCCACTGATTTGTCCAACTCCAGCGATGCATCCCGCCCCAGAACCTCCCGCAAATAACTGCGCAACAACTCCGGATCGTCGAGTTTCCGCAGGCAAGAAATTGGATCACGTTGGCTGCCGTCGGGATCGTCCCGCTCCTGTGACCAGCGTCGCGTCCGAAACTCCACTGCGGGCCAAGTCGCCATAATCATTCCGGCAAATTTGACGCATTCCTCCTTCAACGCATGGGCTTCCTGGCCGTCCGCTTTTTTCCACTCCGCGATCATGCGGCCCAGGGTTGGTAAAGTCTGGGGGCTTCCCGCCTGGCAAAGAATTTCCAAGTGTCGCTCCCGGGGCCAAAGGAAGACCGCGCCGTGCCGGTACCAGCGTTCGAGGGTCATTCCTTCGTTGCCGGTATAGCCCTCATATTGCTCCTCAGGGGTGGTTTGCATCAATGATTCGGGCGGAACGATTTCATAGCGCTCGACGGGAAGCTTTCCGAACGGAGGCCGGTCGCCGGCGGGGCCGCGCCAGTGTTCTGCCGTCAGGCTGGTGTCGTAGATTTCCGACATATTCCGCGTGCCCGGTTCGCGCGGCTCGCTCTGCCATCGGCGGCCATATCCGCGCGGTGAATAGTCCCCGTCCTCGGTCCCGCCCGATTCCCACAGCGTGAGCAGCGCCAATTGCGCCATGCATCCGGCCTTGCCTGCCGCTTCGGCCAAAATGCTCGCGCGAGCTCGATCAACGCCCTTCAAGGCGTCCCAGGCCAATCCATCCTGGGTGTATTGATGGCCCAGCGTCACGGCCAGCTTGCGGGGCGCTCCGGCGTCATTTTTCCACTCGCGGAGGATGTCCGTGATTTTGGCGACGTGCTCCGCGCGCCGCGGAGCCTTGGGCGGCTTGTTCGCCTTGGCCAGCGCCAAATTATAAATCAGGCACAAGCGATGTCCCGACTTCAACGGCCTGACCTCATGCTCGCAGTCGGCATAAAACGCCGCATAGCCAATCTGGAATTGACTGTCGGCGCCCGCGAAATCAACCGTCTGCTCCTGTCCTTCGTGGCGCACGACCAGTTCCCCGCCTTCAAATTTGGAGGGCAACACCACGACGAGCGTCGCCACCATCCGATCGAGCTTTTCCCCGTCGCGGTGAGGCAGAAAAAAACCGCCGGCTTCATACAGCAACAGGTCATAGGGATGGGCCTGGAGCGCCTTGCGGTCCAGGCCCAACTGCGTTTCGACATCCGCAGTGATCTTTTCGACAAGCGCTTCCCAGGCCGGATTGGTCAAGGTGAAGCGATCGGGCGGCAGGCGCCACACACGCCGGACGCTGGTGTCCACGACCGTCTTCGTCCCCTTCCCATGCGGCGCTTGATCGCATTGACGCTTCAAGGCTTTCAATTGCTCGGCCGTGAGCGGCAAGCCGATGGCGCCAACGCCCTTTACCTCCAGGCCCGGCAATACCGCGGGTATGGTTCCGCTCGCGCAGAATGTTCCAGGCCGATCGATTTCGGCCAGCGCTTTGACAAGCTTTTGCGAGACGGAGGGTGTGATGATTTTCGCCATGGAAGTGCCCCCCATGATAACGATCGAACATTCGATCTCAAAAAATTGGATATTCACGCGTCGATGGCGGTCCCATTTGAATCCCCCGCGCTCCTCCGCTACGCTCGGCGGCATATGAAAATCGCGGTTATGCCTGGCGACGGGGTTGGCAAAGAGGTCGTTCCCGAAGGCCTGAAAATCCTAAAGGAAGCGGCTCGCAAGTTCGGCTTCACCTACACCACCACCGACTATCCCTTCGGCGGGGAATACTACCTGGAGAAGAAGATCACGCTGCCGGACTCGGCGCTGGCGGAACTGGCGGCGCATGATGCGATCTTGTTTGGCGCGGTGGGGGTGGATCCGCGCGGGTCGGCTCAGATTCCCCAGGGACTCATCGAAGCCGAGATTCTTCTCAAGATGCGTTTCGAGCTGGATCAATACATCAATCTGCGTCCCACGCGGCTTCTGCCGGGCGTGCCGACGCCATTGCGGAATGCCAAGCCGGCGGACGTTGACATGATCATCGTCCGGGAAAATACCGAGGGACTCTATTGTCAAAACGGCGGGTTTCTTTACAAGAACACGCCGCACGAAGTGGCCAATCAAATCGAAGTCACAACCCGCCATGGCGTTGAGCGCTGCATTCGGTATGCGTTTGAATACGCGAAACAGTTTGGCCGCACGAAAGTGACGCTGGTCGCCAAGACCAACGTGTTGCGGTTCGCGCACAACCTATGGCTGCGGGCATTCGAGGAAGTGAAGGCCGAGTTTCCCGGCATCGCCACCGATTATCATCATGTGGACGCCTGCACGATGTATATGGTGACCAAGCCGCAGGTCTACGATGTGATCGTCACCACCAACATGTTCGGCGACATCATCACCGATCTGGGCGCCGCGATCCAGGGCGGCATGGGCATGGCGGCCAGCGGCAATCTCAACCCCACGCGCAAAACCGCCAGCATGTTCGAGCCCGTGCACGGCAGCGCGCCCGACATTGCCGGCAAGGGACTGGCCAACCCGATCGCCACGTTCTTGTCGGTGGCGATGATGCTGGATTTCCTGGGGCAGCCCAAAGCCGCGCAGTCGATCCAGCAGGCTTGCCAGACGGTGGTTGCCGATCCCAGGAATCATCCGCGCGACCTCGGCGGCGCCGCGACCACCCGGCAGGTGGGGGATGCGGTGCTGGACGCGATGAAATAAAGCAACTGCTCGTTGTCCCCCGACTGTTGCCGCGTCCCCTCTTTCGGTACTCCGTGGGAGGGTAGGGTGGGGGCGTGCGGTGTCGAGCGTCTTGGCCCGATCCCCAAGGTCGACCCTTCCCCGACAAAAAGAAGCGGCGCGGACGCCGCTTCTACGGTTCACCCGAAACCAGCTTGAGCGTTCGCCAACGCGGCGCGCGCCCTACGTAGAAGCGACGTCCTCGTCGCTTTCGGGGGCGCCGAGGTGGCATTACGTGAACTCTGCCGACCCGTAAGGGCAGCCACATGTACCGATTCGAGTGGAGCATCGATCTGGAGGATCGACAATGGCTTCACCATTCCCCGGCATGGACCCCGTACCTTGAAGACCCAGGGCTTTGGCCCAATGTTCATGGCACGCTGATCAACGTCACGCGGCAATTGCTCTCCCGCGCACGGAAGGTCTTGCGAAGCGACCATTTCCCTTGTAAAAATGGCCGGCTTGGACGGGCTGGTCGGGGAAATTCCTTTTGGAACGAGGAGCGATCGGTGATTATTGTGATGGATCCCAGCGCGCCGCAGGCGGCGATTGACCGCGTGGTGGCGGAGATTGAGCGCATGGGCAGCCAGGCGCATCTGTCGCGCGGGCAGTTCCGCACCGTCATCGGGGCGGTCGGCGAGGAAGGGGCGGTGGATCAGAATCACCTGGCTTCGCTGGACGGCGTGGAAAAAGTCGTCCCGATCATGAAGCCGTACAAGTTGGCCAGCCGCGAATTCCATGAAGAGGACAGCGTTATCGAGATCGGGGGGGGGAATACGCCGGCGGTAAAGGTCGGCGGGTCGCATGCGATGTGCATTTCCGGGCCTTGCGCGGTCGAAAATCAGGCCATGCTCAACAAGATCGCCCGCCACGTTCGCGACGGCGGGGCGACGGTGCTGCGGGGCGGAGTGTATAAGCCGCGCACTTCGCCCTACTCGTTTCAGGGTTTGGGCATCGCGGCACTGCATTGGATGCGCGAATGCGGGGACGAGCTGGGCATGCCGATCTGCGTGGAGGTGATGGACACCCGGCAGGTCGAGCAGATGGAGCCGCTGGTGGACTGTTTCCAGATCGGCGCCCGCAATATGCAGAATTTCGATCTTCTCCGCGAGGTCGGCAAAACCCGCAAGCCGGTGCTGCTCAAACGCGGGCTGTCGGCGAGCGTGAAGGAATGGCTGATGTCCGCCGAGTACGTCCTGAGCCAGGGCAATCGCGGCGTGATTCTCTGCGAACGCGGCATCAAGACCTTCGAGGACAGCGTTCGCTATTCGATGGACATCAGCAGCGTGCCGGTGGCCAGGCAGTGGTCGCATTTGCCGATGATCGTCGATCCCAGCCACGCCGCCGGAAAGCGCGATTTGGTAGCCGCCCTGGCCCTGGCCGGCATGGCGGCCGGCGCGCATGGCGTGATCGTCGAAGTTCACTACAATCCCGCCGAGGCCCAGTGCGACGGGCCCCAGGCCCTTTTGCCCGAAGCATTTCGTGAGCTGATGGTTCATCTTCGCCAGATCGCGGCGGTTACCGGCAAGACGTTTGCGGAAACTAGCGAGACGGCCAGGGCGTGAGCGTATTGAGCACCGTCAAGTTTGGATGTTGCGCTTGTGGAATTGGGCGCAGAATTCCGTTATCGACCAAGATGGACTTGGGCCGCCGGTCGAAACGGTATCATCGTGACACGGGCGTCCCGCCCGTGCGGACGGCTTGCGGTCGGCTAAGACCGCGGGTTTTGTGAAGTTCCGCACCGCCGGCACGGGCGGGACGCCCGTGTCACGATCGAACCACCTAATATCGAGGATTTCTACGGCTGAAGTATTCATTGAAAGCTAAAGGATTGCGAATGGTTCTTCCGTTTATCGCCGGCAACTGGAAAATGAACACGAGCAAGGCATCGGCCATTGAGTTGGCCGGCGCGATTGCCAAAGGCGCGCCGGCAGCCGGCGTGCAGATCGGCGTGGCGCCGCCGTTTGTTTATCTGGATGCCGTTGGGCAGGCGTTGGTTGGATCGGCGGCGCTGCTGGGGGCACAGGATGTGTACTTCGAGAAAAACGGGGCGTTCACCGGCGAAATCTCCGTGGAAATGCTCAAAGACCTTGGCGTGAAATTTTGCCTGACCGGCCATAGCGAACGGCGTCATGTGCTCAAGGAATCGCCCGAGGTGGTCGGCAAGAAAGCCGCCGCTGTATATGCCGGCGGGCTGATTCTCGTGCATTGCGTCGGCGAAAGGCTGGAAGAGCGCGACGCCGGCAAGACGCTGGCGGTGGTCGAAGCGCAGCTAAAGGAGCTCAACCCGGCTACAATGCCCGATGCGGATCGGCTGGTCATCGCGTATGAGCCGGTCTGGGCGATTGGAACGGGCCGAAATGCAACCGACGACCAGGCGCAAGAGGTGCACGCGTTCATCCGGCAGGTGCTGGGCCGAATGTGGAACCCCGATTTCGCCCGCCGCGTACGCATTCAGTACGGCGGCAGCATGAAACCCGATAACGCCGCCGGCCTGCTCAATCAACCCGATGTCAACGGCGGCCTCATAGGCGGCGCCGCGTTGAAAGCGGAAAGTTTCTTGTCAATCGTGAGGAGTGCTGAGAGGCAGAAGAATGATGAGTGACGAGTGAACCGTGACCGGCGGCTTCTGTCTTGTCACGGTTCACTCCTCACTCATCACCCTCCACTCTCAGCACTCAAACCTCAGCACTCAGCACTTTCTTTCTTCCCGGAGCCCCATGACTTCCTGGTTTTACGTCGTAATGACTGTTTTTATCTTCGTTTCCTTCATCCTCACCATGCTGATTCTAATCCAGAAGGGCCGGGGCGGCGGCTTGTCTGGCGCGTTCGGCGGCGGCGGCGGCGGCCATACGCCCTTCGGCACCAAGACCGGCGACGTCCTCACCTGGGCCACCAGCATCATCTTCGGCATCTTCCTCTTCCTGGCCATCGTGCTCAATTGGATCGCCAACGCCAAACAAAAACAGGATGACAGCAAAGCCGCCAAGACGGCGATTGTGATGCCGCTGGAATCGGACAACTGGCTTGGCTAAACCATAGCTGAAATCCGAAATCCGAATGGCGAAATCCGAAACAGATTCAAAAGCAAAAACGCGGAAAATTCAAATGGCGTCCGGCGGTTCTTGTTTTGAGATTCCTTCCTTCGAGTTTTGAGATTGTTTCGGATTTCGTGCTTCGGATTTCGGATTTTCCTCCGCTTTGTGTCTTTGTGCCTTTGTGTTTAATCTTTTGTACGAATTGCTGTGCAGGCGTTGCGCCGGCGGCGGGATTTTCAGCATGATCGTGAGCATGACCGGATTTGGAGACGCCGCCGCGGAGCGTGAGGGGACGCATTACGCCGTCGAGATTCGTTCGCTTAACAACCGCTTTTTTAAGCCGGTGATCCGGCTTCCCGACAACGTCAGCGGCATGGAGCCAGAACTGGAGAGCATGCTCCGCGAGAAGCTGGGGCGCGGGTCGATCACGTTTATCTTGAAGATGCGCACCGACAGCGCGGAGGCCGCATATCACATTAACACGCACGCGCTTAAGTCCTATCTGGAGCAGCTTCAAACGATCAAAGGGCTGGACAGCCTCGTGCAAATTGATCTGGCGAGCCTGGTGCAGTTGCCCGGCGTCTGCCAGGAGCCGCGCGATGAGACCGATGAGATCGAACGCCACGGCTCGATGATTCGCACACTGGCAGCGAAAGCGATTGAAAAGCTCGACGCCATGCGCCGGCGCGAAGGCGAATCTCTGTTCACCGAGTTGATGCGGCACGTTCACCGGATCGCCGACAACCTCAAGGAAATCCAAAAACGCGCCCCGCTGGTCGTGGAGGACTATCATCGTCGGCTGCTGCTTCGCATCAATCAGCTTCTAAAGGCTGCCGAGTTGAATGTGAACGAGGCGGATGTGATCAAGGAAGTGGCGGTGTTCGCCGAGCGCGCCGACATTGCCGAGGAGATACAACGGCTCAACAGCCATCTGGATTCCTTCGAGCAATCCTGTAGAACCGGCGAGCATGCCGGCCGCAAGCTCGATTTCATCGCCCAGGAGATGCTCCGCGAAGCCAACACGATTGGCTCGAAAGCCAACGACGCCCAGATCGCCCGGCATATCGTGGAAATTAAGGGTGCCATCGACCGGTTGAAGGAACAAGTGCAGAATGTGGAATAGCGCGGATGCGAAGGGTATTCCGGCGGCAGGGAAATCCGGGCCGAAAATCCGAAATCCGAATGACGAAATCCGAAACAAATTCAAATGAGGAGAAAGAGGAAAATCCAAAATGGGGAGTCGCCGAGAAAACCCGGACGATTCCGTGAACCTCTTGTTTGAACGACTTTCTTATTTCTTCCTTTGGATTTGTTTCGGATTTCGTGCTTCGGATTTCGGATTTTCGCCTGTATTCTCGTGTTCGCCATGAACGTAGGTTTTATGCCCTCCACCCCGCCACAACCTGGCACCCTGATCGTCCTGGTCGGCCCCAGCGGCGTCGGCAAAAGCACCATCTCGCGCAAGCTGGCCGAGAAGATGCACCTCAAATACATCGTCAGTGCCACCACCCGCGTCCGCAGCGCCAAGGACGATGAAGGGAAGATTTACGATTACCTGGATGCCGACACTTTCTTCCACCGACTGGAGCATGGCGAGTTTTTGGAATATGCTAAGGTGTACGATGAGTACTACGGCACCCCCAAGCACCCGGCCCTCGGCTACCTTGCCGCCGGCGATGATGTGCTTTTGGAGATCGATGTGCAGGGGGCGCTGCAGGTGCGGTATCAGTACCCCAACGCGCTGCTGATCTTCATCATGCCGCCCGATGAAGCCACGCTGCTGGGTCGGTTGCGCGATCGCGGCCGTGACAGCGCCGAAGCCATCGAAAAGCGATTCCGCAACGCTAAGCGGGAAATCTGGATGGGAAAAGGAAGCCGTGCGTTTGATGACATGGTGATCAATGACGACATCGACCGCGCGGTCGATGAAATCGCCCGCTTGATCCGGCAGAAAAAATCACCCGGAGGCATTTAGACCCATATGATTGAAGCCCTGAAGAGCGATGAAATCGTGAACAAAGTCGGCGGCCGTTTCAAACTGACCGCCCTGATCCAAAAACGCATGCTCGAACTCATGGACGGTGCCCGTCCCCTCGTCGAGCGCGGCGGCATGACCGACCTGGAAGTCGTCATCCAGGAAGTCCTGCAGGACAAAATCGCCATCGATTATGAAGCGAGCGGGCTGGGTAGGCCCGAAGATATGGATTGATGCGGTGTTCGGCGCGGAGACTCTCGTTTATTCGGCGCCAAGTTTTTAACGTAAAAAGAGGGCCAGCCACGAATGGGCACGAATTGACACGAATAAAAAGGACAATTATCCGAGTCAGCTTGTGTTCGTGTGCGGCTGCTTTCTTTGTTCTTCTCCGCTTCGTGTCTTCGTGCCTTCGTGGTTGATTTTTTGTTTCGCGCGAAAGCCGGGCGTTACAAATGCTTGCCGAGCAGCCTTCCCCAACTTCATCACTTTCCGGCCGCGAGATCATCGTCGGCGTGTGCGGGGGGATCGCTGCTTACAAGGTTGCCGACGTGGTCAGCAAGCTCGTGCAACTGGGGGCCGGCGTCACCGTCTGCATGACGCACGAGGCGGTGAAGTTTGTCGCCCCTCTTACGTTCGAGGCTCTTTCTGGCCGGCGGGTGCATACCGACGCGTTTGATCTGGTCGAAAGCGCCGATCCGCAGCATATTGCCCTGACCGAGCGAGCCGACCTGATGCTGGTGGCGCCGGCCACCAACAACATCCTCGCCAAGGTTGCGCACGGCTTATGCGATGACCTGGTGAGCCTGATGGTTTGCGCCGCCGCCTGCCCGGTCGCCTTCGCCCCGGCGATGAACAACCGCATGTGGGATCACCCGGTCACACAGGAAAACGTCGCCAAACTCACCAAGATCGGCTATCGCTTCATCGGCCCCGAAGCCGGCTGGCTCGCTTGCCGAAACGTCGGCTTGGGACGACTCAGCGAGCCGGGGAAGATTGTCGAGGAAGTGGTGAAGTTTTTAAGTGAGCCGGGAGAAATCCGAAATCCGAAGCATGAAATCCGAAACAAATCCAAATGAAGAAAGCGAAAACCTCAAAACAAACTTCGCGGCAGGTGCCTGGAGTTTGCAGGTCCCGAAGGTGCACTTGAAGAGCACGAATCGTCGCGGGCCGTGTTTTTTCGCTTTTAGCGGACAGCCCACAGGGTCGCCCTCACATCCCACGAATTGTGTACGCACATTTAAGCGCCGTCCGGCACGAGATTTGCCCACAATGTGCCCGCGACTCCCGCGCGCTGGCACACCGGATCCAGCGTGACGGAAATCGCCGGGAGGCTACATGGTGGCAGCGTCCGCGAATCAAACCAATTCCCTTCCAAGCCCTTCCGTGACCTCCCGGGAGCAAGGCGCACCCGCCGCCCCTGCGCCGCATCAATTGGACTACCGCACGATGCCGGCGGTTGGGGGGGAGCAACCCGCCACTGCGTCGCATCGCACGGGCAAATCCAGGGTCTTGGGCTACTTCTCGATGCTCAAGGAGGCTGCCGCCAACTGGATGGAAGACAATGCGCTGCGGCTGGCCGCTTCCCTCGCGTTTTACACCATGCTCGCCCTGGCGCCGTTGCTGGTCATCGCGATCAAAATCGTGGGTTTTGTATTTGGCGAGAACGCCGCCCGGCGCCAGATCGAGAACTACGCAACCGCCGTCATGGGGACGAAAGTGGCCGACGCCCTGGTGGGCATGGCCGGCTACAAGCTGTCCGGCGGAAAATGGGCCTTCATCATCAGCTTTATCGTGTTGATCGTCTCTTCGGGCTCCGTCTTCGGGGAATTGCAGGACGCCTTGAACACGGTTTGGGAAGTGAAGCCCAAGCCGGGCCGCGCCTGGTGGACGATCATCCGCGAACGTTTCTTCTCCTACATGCTGGTGCTGGGCACCTGCTTTTTGTTGTTGGTGTCCCTAATTGTCACCGCCGCCCTGGCCAGTCTCACGCGCTGGATGCATCAGGGGGATGGCGTAATGTGGACGTGCATCACGTTTGTCATTTCGCTGGTCGTGATTACCTGCCTGTTTGCGCTGCTCTTTAAGTACCTGCCGGACGTGAAGATCATCTGGCGGGATGTTTGGGTGGGCGCGCTCTTCACCGGCTTGCTGTTTTCCGTGGGCAAGCTCGTACTCGGCTGGTACCTGGGGCGGGCCAGCGCCACCAACATGTACGGCGCCGCCGGCTCCCTGGTCGCCATGCTTCTGTGGGTTTACTACTCGGCACAGATCCTGTTCTTCGGCGCCGAGCTCACGCGCGTCTATGCCCATCGAACGCGCACGCGCATCAAGCCCGCCGACAATGCCGTAAAGGTCACCGAGGAAGAGCGCGCCCAACAAGGCATCCCCAACACCGAACGCGTTGCGGCGCTGGCCGATCAAAATAACGGAGTAAAATGAACATTATCGTATCACGGGCGTCTCGCCTCATCTTTCGTCACATTTTTTTGTGTCCGCCAGCGAGTATAACATATTGGTGGCATTATCGTTCGATTGATTCAAAGGAGTATTGGCATGGAAGCCAGAGCGAACAAGGTACGAAGGCGTTCGATCCGCAAGGCCCGCAAGCAGACGAGGGATCGCATCCGCCGGAACGTGCGGCGGAAAGTGGCGGAGATGGCCTTTGGACGCACGCACTTTGGAGCGGCGGTGC
>Ga0209483_1000884_pt1 | contig 24296 bp, 16 predicted proteins | sample NGEPerA_FD_184508 | JGI IMG/M metagenome (GOLD analysis project Ga0209483, IMG submission 184508) | Arctic peat soil microbial communities from the Barrow Environmental Observatory site, Barrow, Alaska, USA - NGEE PermafrostL2-A... | ecosystem: Environmental > Terrestrial > Soil > Wetlands >... | reverse complement strand
CCGGTCGCGAGGACCATGATGATCGCGAGGTATAGGACGATCTTTTTCACCGGCCCATCCTTCCTGGTGAGTTAGAACGTCTTGATGAATTCGATCAGCGCGCGCTTGTCGGCGTCGCTAAGTCCGGGCTCTTCCTTGAAGTGGTCGGTGCCGAAGTAGTGGCCGCGGTTGACCACGTAATCGGGACACTTGCTGAGCTTGACGAGGTCGGGAACGAGGTTGGCGAAGGCGGCCTTCTGCTGCTCAACGGTCGCGTTCGCGGGCAGCGCGGCGAGGTCGTGACGGGCGCGGGTGAGGAAGGCGAGTATCGCCTTGTCGCGCTCGGCGACGGAGACGGGATCGCGATTCTCGCCCATGAGGTCGAGGTTGGAGATGAGGCTGACGGGCGTGCCCACGGGGATGGGACCGATTTTTATTTCGCCGGCGTCGCCGAGCCAGGGGAAGAAGCGCTGGTTGAAGGCCAGCAGTGGCTTTGCGACATCCGGCAGATAGCCGCCCGGAACGGTGAGGTAGCTCTGCGCGGTGGTGCGATCGATGTGGCCGTGCGCCTTGTCGCCGAGTTCCGCGTCCTGGTCCCGCTTTTCAGGCCAGAGCATCTGCTCGATCGAGGCCTCGAAGACTTTCATGCGCGCGTCGACCGCGGGGCTGGGATCGAATGGCCCCACCGAATTGTTTTGCAGGAACGGCGCCGTCGACCACGCGCTGATGAGCGAGGCGGGACGCATGTAGCCGCGGCCTCCGGCGGGCATGGTGTACGGAATGTCCTTGCCGGAGACGAGATCGTAGATCTGAATTTGCCCGACGGAGGGCAGGTCTTTATAGGTCTGCGAGGAGAAGTTGTCCCACACATTGCCGGCGATGGCGTTGGTCGCGAGCGCGCTACAGGCGTTGGTTTGCAGCAGCGTGATCGGGACGCGCATGTCGGTAGAGAGGTAGTTGGCGTCGAGGAAGTCCGGCGCGAGGACCATCTTGCGCATGTCGGCTTTGAACTGCTCGGTCTTGGTGTAGGTCCAGTAGGAAGCCCAGCAGTTCAGATAACTCTTGCCCTGGCATTTGCCGGGGTCGGCGTAGGCGGGCAGCTCTGGTACTTTGCTGGAGTGGCAGCGCGCGCAACGTTCCGCGAAAACAATTTTGCCGCGCGTGAGCACAGCCTGGTCCTTGCTGAGATAGGTGGAACCGCCGGGTGCATCTTTCAGCAGGTGCGGCGCAGTGCTCTTGAGGAAGAACAGCGCCATATACGGCGTCTGTTGCTCAGTCGCTTCCCAATAGGCGGAGTTTTTGTTAGCGACACTGATTTCCATCGGCGTGATTGTCTTTCCGCCGACCAGCGGACGGAAGTGCGTCAACCACTCTTCGCTGAAAAGACCGATGTTGAGGTAGACGCGATTGAGCGCGCCAAGTGCGCCGACGGAGTCCGAACCATCCTTGAGTATTTTGCCGGTATAGACGATGTCGGGCGCGGTGAAAAACTTTGTGAGCGGACCATCCTTGTAGAAATCGTTGAACTGTTTGTTATCGAGTTGGCCGCCGGTGAGGCGCTCTTTGCCCCAGCGCTGCGCGACCGCAAGCCGCCACGGCAGGCCATAGACTGCGTTCATTGTGCGCGGATTGTTGATGCTGTCGGTGGAGACGAAAGACGTGTCCAGCGTGCCTGGGCGCGAGGTATGGAAGATTTGGAAAGCGAAGCTGGACGCGTCGCCTTGGTAGGCGAAGATGCGATCGACCCAGTAGTACTGCGCCCCGACGTTGGAGCTGAGGTCGGCCCATTTGGGGTTGTTGGGGTCGGCCGGAGGATGGACGGGGTTCGGACCCACGTGGCAGAAGGCGCACGACATGCCGACGCGGTAGGGACGCACGAGGTTCTTATCGTTGTAGTACGAAGGATCCGTGTAGAAGCGCTTAGCGTCCCATTTTTTCGCGGCTGCCGCATCGAAGTCGGGATTGGGGAAGAGGCGGAGGCCGACGATGCCGGTCGCCATGCCGTAGTACGAGCCAACGGGGATATTTTTGCCGCGGGCCCCAATTTTTACTCCGGGATACTTGGTCTCATTTTCGTAGGGATCGGCAGGACAGTCTTTGCTGCGCTTGTCCAGCCACAGACCGTAGTGGTCGGGCTCGGGGCCGGTGGCTTTTTCGAAGCACGGTTCGTTGACGACCCCGAGATAGTTCCAGCGGTTGTCGCGGGTCGCCTTGAGGCTGGGGTAGTCAGAAATGGTCTTGAGCAGGTCGAGCGTGCCGACACTGGCTTTGGTCATCACGTCCCAGAAACGGTCGTCGCCGCCGGTCCAGACGAGCCACATGTTGCGGCCCCTGATTTCGTCCGAGGTAAGCGCGATCTGGCCATCCATGTCGTGGAAATAATCTTCGTCGGCGGCGGGAAAAGAGGCGGCGGCACGGCCGACGCGGCGTGCCTCATCCTGGACACGTCCGGACTGGTTGCAGGAGACCGACGAGAGCAGCGTGGCAGCGCAAACAAACACTGCTACAAGTAGGACGACCCGGATCGTCAGGCGTTTCATCGGTCGTTTCTCCTCAACCCATCAACGTGAATTTGGCCCCGGAACACAAAGTGAAGCAGTACATCATGGCGTCGCGCCAGCGAGGTTCGGCGCAGCTTCTAGATTGGGATTGCTGGAAACGAGAACAGCATACGCCCGCCGCGACGTGGAAGCAACCGCAATAGTGTGCGCACTTGCGGGTGATGGGGCGGGCTAGTTTCCGGGAAAACGCTCAGAGCCGTCGGGCTCGATGTGAGGCTCGCGGTTCATCGACTGGCGCAGGCGCGAGAGGGTGGTGTAAATCAGGAGGCGGGCGCGGTTCTGATTGCCGAGGGGGCGGTGCTCGGAGAGCGCGTGCCAGGGGTTATACGAGAGTTCGCGGGCAAAGTTCGCCTGCTGCGGAGACGTGAAAACCTGCGCGGGCACGCGAATTTTCGCAACGGGAACGAACGGCGAGAGCGACTCGGACCACTCCATGCCGGCATTTTCGATGGGCATTCTCTTGGAGTCGGTTTGCAGTTGAAGCATGAGATCGAACTCGACAGCCGATGTCGCCAAGCCCGCTGCCATGGACTGCCGAAGCCAGTCGGTTGGAATCTTCCAGGGAACTTTCGTGCGGTGGTTGGAGCAAGGCCGGACGGAGTACTTCATCGCCTGGCCCTCGCCGCAGAGGTAGGGGACGCAGCTCCAATAGCGGACTTCGAGCGGGCTGCTGTTCATGCGCGCGTAAATGCCCTGCATCACGAGGTCGAGGAAATGCGAGTCGGTCGGCTTGAGAAAATAGAATATCGGCGTGCCAGCGCCGATTTGCTTTTGCAGCTTTAGGTTTTCAATGACGTTGGGCGTAGTGAAGGTGGGGCTGCTGATCATCAGAAAATCCTGCGTGAGGCGCTCATCGTCGATAAGTTTTGGGCCGGGAACGCCCATCAGCTTGATCGACATGCTGAGGATGCCACTGTCTTCGACGTCGGGCGGCGAGAGCGGACCGGGGCCGCCGAAGCGGATCCATGCGGGGAAGGTGCGCGGTTCGGCGAAGATGCCGTGCTTCATTGCGGCGGGAATGTCGGCAAAGATTTCGCACTCGGCGCGGACGACGCCGTAGGTTTTGGTATTGCCGGCGCGCTCGGCGGTGCGGCCTCCGCTGTAGCGCTGTTCGGTGAAGCGGGACATCAAGGCGGTGATGTCTTCGGCGGCCTTGGTTTCGCCGGGGATTTCCATTTCCTGGCAGAGTCTGGTTTCGCGGCTGGGGTGCAGGCGGCGCACGACCCACTGCGCGCAATGCGCAATCGGCCGCTGGAAGACGCGGTCGAACGCGGGGCGGAAGTGGGGGTCGAATCGACGTTCGATGCCGATGAGCTTGATGAGCGTGTCGTTGACCAGTGGCCCTATTGCCATGGGAAATGCCCTCCGCTGTAAGCTCGTTTGGATTATCGCGGTTGAGTATAATCTGTGCGATTGCACCCCATCCTAAACTGCGAGAAAGCGAGCGCGTGATTTTGACTTCCCTTCACCGACGGACTCTGAGGGTTTTCGCATGAGCGTAGATGCGGAGTGCGAGTACATCGTCGTCGGGTCGGGCGCGGGGGGCGGGACGCTGGCTGCGCGGCTCGCTGAGGCGGGCAAGACGGTGGTGCTACTCGAAGCGGGGCAGGATGCGAAAGCGGATGCTGTTGGTGATCCTTCCAGTGCCGGGAGCGGTCGACTCCCCGAAGATTATGACGTGCCGGTTTTTCATGCGTTTGCGTCGGAGAACGATGCAATGAAGTGGGATTTTTTTGTCCGGCATTATGCCGAGGCGAAGTTGCAGGAAGCGGACCCGAAATATCAGGCAGCGGAGCAAGGCGTGCTCTATCCGCGGGCCGGGACACTGGGTGGATGCACGGCGCACAACGCGATGATCTTCATCTATCCGCATGATGCGGACTGGAACTATATTGCGAAGCTTACCGGCGATGAGTCGTGGTCGGCGACGCGGATGCGGGACTTTTTCGAGCGGCTGGAGAACTGCCATCATCGTCCGCTGCATCGTTTTCTTTCGTGGTTCGGGATCAATCCTTCGCGGCATGGTTTCGGCGGCTGGCTGCATACGCAGAAGGCGATCCCGATGCTGTCGCTCAAGAACATCGCTCTGTTTCGCGTGATCGCCGATGCGGCCAAAGAGGCCATCGCGGATATTGGCGAATTGCGGGAGCGGCTGCGCTGGCTGGTCGAAAGCCAGCTCGACCCAAACGACTGGCGCACGGTGAAGGACAACTCGGTGGGCCTGCGGTATCTTCCGCTGACGACCCACAAACATGCGCGGATGGGAGCTCGGGAGCGTGTACTTGAGGTATCGACGCGGCTGCCGGAAAAGCTGCAAGTGCGGTTAGGGGCGCTGGCGACGCGCGTACTGTTCGATGAGAACAACAAAGCTATCGGCGTCGAGTACCTCGAAGGGCGGCATCTTTATCGCGCGCATGAGAGCCCTTCCGCCGAGGCTGGCGTACTGCGGCGCGTGTATGCTTCGCGCGAAGTGGTCCTGTGCGGTGGTGCGTTCAATACGCCGCAGTTGCTGATGCTTTCCGGCGTGGGGCCGGCGGAAACATTGGCCCGCCACGGGATTCCTGTGCGGGTCGACCTGCCGGGTGTGGGACGGAATTTGCAGGACCGCTATGAGGTCGGGGTCGTGCAGAAGATGGACTTCAAGGAGTGGACCGTCTTCAAGGATGCGAAGTTCGATAAGACCGATCCGCAATTTCACGAGTGGCAGACGCGGCGCGCCGGTCCCTACATCACGAATGGTGCGGTGCTGTCGGTATTTCGGCGGTCGGCGCCCGAACGGCCGCTGCCGGACATTTTCTGCCTCGCGCTGCTGGGACGTTTTCAGGGATATTTCCCGGGCTACTCGAAGTGGTTTGCCGAGGACCTCAACTACCTTACGTGGGCGGTGCTGAAGGCGCATACGAATAATTGCGCGGGCGACGTGACACTGCGTTCCGCGGACCCGTTGGATACTCCACTGATTAATTTCAAGTATTTTTGTGAAGGCACTCCGGACGGCGATCAGGACCTTGACTCGGTTGTCGAAGGCGTTCGATTCGTGCGCCGCATGTCGGAAAAACTGCGGCACAAGGGCGTTATTCACGAAGAAACGCTGCCCGGCGACGCGTGCCAATCTCAGGACCAGTTGCGAGAATATGTGCGCAGCAATGCGTGGGGGCACCATGCTTCCTGCACCTGCGCGATTGGGCCGCGCGAAGCGGGCGGGGTAGTTTCGAGCGACTTTCGAGTACATGGAACCGAGGGTTTGCGGATTGCGGATGCGTCGGTGTTTCCGAAAATTCCTGGGTTCTTTATCGCCAGCGCGGTATACATGATCGGCGAAAAAGCGGCGCATGTGATTTTGAAGGGAAACGCCGCAAGTTGATGATCTGCACTATTTACGCGCTTGACATGCGGCGACGCAGCGCAGATATTTAGTTTGACTCCCCCGGCCATCCGTACTTTGCTTCAATTTTCCGAGCAGCGCGCGCCGAGGGTCTACTGCGGCCGCGAATTTCACTTCGAGGTGCAGTGCATGAGCTACACAATTCCACAACTTCTCGCCATGACGTCGGACGAACTGGATGACCTGTTTCGTGCAAGTCCCGTCGGCGATATTCCCAACGGCGAAGCCCAGGGTACGGCGATCATCGCATCTGGCACGGCGTATTCGCCGGAGATCGCGTCAATGGTGAATCACTTCGCATGGCAGGGCAAGAACTTCGACGCCGCGACCGGCACGCTGAAGAACCGGATTTCGCCGTTCGGGTTGGCTGCGATTCTGGCCAAGGTCTATAAGGGCGAAAGCTGGCTCGATCAGAAGGACTGCATCGTTCTGGACTACTCTGAAACGTCGATGGTCGCGCATTGGATTCGCGATGAGATTCGGCTGATCGGGCCGGGAATGTACCTCGGCGTCGTGTATTGGGACAAGACGAAATTGATTCATTTCGCGTTGCAGTTCTAATTACGAAATTTCTGAGCCGATGACTCCTCAGTTTCATTTCATGGTCGCTGCGCCCGTCCCCGCCGCGGGGATCGAGTACCTGCGAAAACTGCTGCTGACAATGAATGTTGCCAGCGGCGACGCGGACCCGGCGAACAGTGTGTTTCCGTTTGGAGAGTTTCCGCGGCTGCATTTTGCTCGGTTCGTGATTCTCTCGGACCGAACGATGGCGGACATTACTGTCTATGGCCTGCCCGCACCGAGCTATCCCACCTACCTCGCGTTCCTCGGCGAGTTCGACGGGCCCGACGAGGATATTTTTGCGGAGTTTGGGGAGCGCGCCGGGGCAGGGCTGGCGCAGATTTTCTCCTGCTGCGAAGGTTTCAGCGCATGGCGCGATATCGCCGAATGGATGCGGGCGCATGATGTTCCCGCCTCCGCAATGTACATCAACCAGCTTGGCCGCACCATGCTTTCCGTACGTGAAAATATGGCGCTTTATGACGCGCTGCAAACGTATATCGAGGCGCACGACGCGACGTTGCGGGTGCAGGCCGCCGCTGGAATTTTCGCGCAGTTGAAGCGGTTTGTCAGCGGCGAAGTGCAGGAGGGGCGGCTTTCGTTGACACCCCAGGAACCAACTTCTGCGGCTTGGGAACTCAAGCGGATTCTGCATTTGATCGGCGTGCCGATCGTTCTGCTGCTGCTCGCTCCCGTGCTGCTGCTTCTCAGTCCTCTGTTGATTTTTCTACTGTGGCGCCACGAGTCCACCGACCCGGAGATCGCGCCGCGCATCGACCTGGAACACGCGAACACACTCGCTGCAATCGAGGACCGCGATACGAACAATCAGTTCAGCGCATTCGGCAGCATCAAGCCGGGGCCGTTTCGGCGATGGTTGCTGGTTTTCGTGCTGTGGATGATTCAATACACCACGCAGCACATCTACAATCGTGGCCGGCTGGCGCGGGTGAGCACAATTCATTTTGCGCGGTGGGTGTGGATCGACGGGCATAAGCGGCTGTTCTTCGCGAGCAACTACGATGGCAGTCTCGAAGCGTACATGGACGACTTTATCAACAAGGTCTCGTTCGGACTGAATGCCGTTTTCAGCAACGGCATCGGCTATCCGACGTCGCGCTGTCTGATTGCGCAGGGAGCGAAAGACGAGCAGAAATTCAAGTACTACATTCGCCGCCACCAACTGCCCACCGAGGTTTGGTACAACGCTCATCCCGGCCTCAGCGCGTATGCGATGCAGCGCAACGAGGCGATTCGCCAGGGGATCGAGCGCGGCTCCATGACGGAAGCCGAAGCCTCCGCATGGCTCGGGCTGCTGTAAGAGGATACCGCGATGCCAAATCGATCCGTCGACTTTAGGGATGTGCAAGGGCTGCTGCGGTTCGGCTACGGAGCGCTCACGGACTCGTGCTTTCTGCTGCTGAAGGTTCGCGACGCCGCGGCTGCGCGCGAGTGGCTCGCGGGCGCTTCGATTGGCAATGCCGTCGAGTTGGACAAGGCCCCGGCGACCGCTGTGCAGGTTGCATTTACGATGCAGGGGCTGCGCGCGCTCGGGCTGCCGGATGACCTGATGGCCGGCTTCTCAAATGAGTTTCTCACCGGAATTTCTGCCGATGAAAGCCGCTCGCGGCGGCTTGGCGATGTCGGCCCGAATGCCCCGCCGGGCTGGGCGTGGGGCGGCGATGATGCGAGTACGCCTCACGTCGTCGTGCTGCTCTACTGCCTGCCGGGAATGCTCGATTCCCTGCGCGCGGAGATTCGCGGAGCGAACTGGGATGCTGCATTTGATGAAGTGGCCTGCCTGCTGACTTCGAACATGCACGACATCGAGCCGTTCGGGTTCAAGGATGGCATCAGCCAGCCGACTATCGACTGGAAGCGCAGGCGTGATACGTCCGTGCCGACTCTCGACTATACAAACGAAGTTGCGCTTGGCGAATTTCTGCTGGGTTATCCGAATGAGTATGGAAAATATACGGACCGTCCGCTGCTCCCCGCAGAGACGAACGCCGCGCTTCCATCGGCCGAGGACAATCCCACGCAACTCGACTTCGGGCGCAATGGATCGTACCTCGTGTTTCGTCAGTTGGAGCAAGATGTCGCCGCGTTCTGGCAGTTTGCCGAGCGCGCGGCGGCGGGTGACGCCGAACTGCGCGAGAAGATCACCGCCGCGATGGTTGGGCGGCATCGCAGCGGCGATCCCGTCGTTCCGCTGGCGACGGAGCGCATTGGCGGCATCGATTCGAAGACTGCGGCGCAGAATAATTTTAATTATGGCGAGGATGAGAGTGGCTTGCGGTGTCCGCTGGGCTCACATATCCGGCGCACCAATCCGCGCAATGCTGACATGCCTGCGGGCAATACGACGTGGCTGCGGCGGCTGTTGCGTGCGCTCGGATTTCCGCGAGAAACTTTGCGCCAGGACGTCATCAGCTCCACGCGCTTTCATCGCTTGTTGCGTAGGGGCCGCGAGTACGGCACGCTTCTGACGCCGGAAGATGCGCTGGAAACATCGTCCGTGGCGGCCGGGCTGCGAGGCATTTATTTCATCTGCATGAACGCGAACATCGCGCGACAGTTTGAATTCATTCAAAGCGCGTGGGCAATGAACGCCAACTTCGACGGCCTTACTGGAGAGGTCGATCCGCTGCTCGGCCCGCGATGTCCGTTGTACGGCGGACAGCCTACCGACTCGTTCTCGATGCCTGAAGGCCACGGGCCACGCAAGCATGTTGCGGGGATGCCGCGTTTCGTTACGGTGCGCGGCGGGGCCTATCTGTTCATGCCCAGCCTGGCTGCGTTGCGGTACATCGCGCGGCAGGGCGAGTAGAGTTCCCTCTACGCCTTCGCGTCGGAAGCTTCTTTGCTGTTGGCGGCTTCCGTCGCGGCATTCGACATGTCCTGTAGCGTGCTGACGACGGCGTCATGCACTTCTTCGCGGAAGGCCTCACGCAGGGTCTGCGCCATTTCGTCGGGCTGAAAGTCGATGTTGGTTTTGTTGTCGGCAACCTTGTCCAACAACTGCTCGACGACAGGGCCGACGTTGATCTTTTTCGCGACGCTCCTGGCGACCTTCTTGGCGGAAATGTCGAAAGCTGTCTGCATCGCGTCCTGCGGCGCGGTGGCCACGGGTTCCGCGTTCTTCCAGTCCTTGTCGAATATCTCAGCCATCTGCTTGACGACCTTGGCGTCATGCACGATGACGCCGATTTCCCGGCGTGCTTCGAGCTCCAGTTTGCGAAGGCTCATGCTGCCCAGAAATGCGGACTCGCCGTCGCGCATGATGGCGCGCGCATGCAGCCGCATGGGAAGCTTGCGGATTGCCAGTGGACTGCCTTTGGCCGGCGTCGTTCCGATGATGCGCACGTCGACGCCTGCCGACACTTTGTCGGTGAGCATTTTGATGAACTCGTGATCGCTGATCTTCATTTCGTACATCAGCAGTTGCTTCTTCGCGCCCATGATGAACTTCGTCAATTCTTCGCGGGCGTTCGCCGGGCTGACCACAAACTCCTTGTGCCCGGCCTCGTAGGGGACCCGCTTCACGTCGGCTTCAAATAGTTTGCACGCCTCCTTGACGATGGCGGGTTTGGTAACGACAACGGCGAACGAGCGGCTCATGCTGATGTCGAGGTGCGTGAAATTGAACGCCAGCAGGTAGAGCTCCTTGCCGTCGACGATGAACATTTTGCCGTGATAGCGCACCAGGTCGTCGGAAGTCCGGGTGACTGTGATGCCGCGTTCGAGCAGCCGCATTTCGAAGCGGCGCAGGTTCTTGTCGCCGCCGCGGTTGGTGTAGGCGATCAGTGCTTGTACTGCGACACCCCGTCCGGCCGCCTCTACCAGCGCCTTTTCGATCTCGCTGCGGTCGATGCGGAAAATCAGGATCTGAATACTTTTTTTGGCCTTGCGCAGGCCGTCGAGCAGGGGCTCGATGCCACCCTCAGGTTGAATCAGAAGCTTCACGAAACTTCCCTATCTTTCTTCATCAAAGTCGTTGTCCCACCGTCTATAGAGAGGGATGCGGGGATTGGCGAGGAGGATGCCGCGAGTCACGATGCAATGTTTTTTCAAGCAGCCAAGTATCGCAAACGTTGTTAGATGCTTCCAATAGGAAGGCGCAAAACTCAAAAGCGCACGGAGAAATTCATGTCACGCACGGCACGTATGCCACTCGTTCTGCTCGCACTCAGTTTTGCCTTCCTCCCTGTCTATGGGCAGGATGCGGTCCCCGTCCTACCGCCTCCCGATCGCGGTGCATCGCAGCAAACGGACGTGAAACCGCCAAAAACCGCGGACTCGGACGCGAAAAAAGATTCGGACAAGAATGACAACGACGACCCGCTCCCAGCCTCCGCGGTGCACAATCCCGTTTTGTGGCAGGACCCCGGCGACATCGCCAGCCGCGATCTCTTCTTCGGGCAGGGCGGCGAGAAGCACCAGCCCAAGCCGCCATTCGTGTTCGTGTCTGAAGACTCGAACGGCACCAACCCTAAGTTCGACGTAAAGGACGCCGACGGCAAGAAGTGGCGCGTCAAACTGGGCGAAGAGGCGCGCCCGGAGGTCGTGGCATCGCGGCTACTGTGGGCGGTCGGCTATTTCGCGAACGACGACTATCTGCTGCATGAGGCGACAGTGCAAGGCCTGCAACTGAAGCGTGGCGAAGGCCGCGTGAAGACCGGCGCGCCCGACGCCGGACAGGTAATCGACGTGCGCTTCGAGCGCAAGCCCAGCGGCGAAGACAAGATCGGGATATGGGACTGGAAAGAAAATCCGTTCTACGGCAAGCGTGAGTTCAACGGCCTGCGCGTGATGATGGCGGTGATGAATAACTGGGACCTGAAAGACGTCAACAACTCCGTCTACTCCGACAAGCAGAACGACCGCCAGATCTTTCTCGTGAACGACATCGGCGCGACCTTCGGCACCAACGGCCTTAGCTGGACGCGCGCGCGTTCGAAGGGCAACATCAGCAGTTTCAAAGGCTCGAAGTTCATCACACGCAACACCGATACGGAAGTCGATTTCGCGACTCCGAAAGCGCCGACGGGTGTGCTGCTTGCATCGGCCGGACTGATGGCGAAGTCGTACGCGATGCGTTCGGGGCTGGACTGGATCGGCAACAACGTGCCGCGAGCGGATGCGAAATGGATGGGATCGCTGCTGGGCCAGTTGAGTCATCAGCAAATAACCGACGCCTTCCGCGCCGGGAATTTTCCCGCTGACCAAATCGAGGCTTATGTTCAGATCGTCGAAAGCCGCATCGCCGAGCTGCAAAAACTTTAGGCGAGCGTTGCGTTCGCGTCCTCGGGACTGCTGTTGAACTGGATGTCGTAGAGGGCCTTGTACTCGCCGCCCTCGCGCTGCAGCAGTTCGTCGTGTGTACCGCTCTCCACGATGCCGCCTTCCTGCACAACATAGATGCAACTGGCGCTGCGGATGGTCGAGAGGCGATGCGCGATCACGATGGAGGTCTTGCCCTGCATCAGGCGGTCGAGCGCCTCGAACACCAGTTCTTCAGAGGCCGCGTCGAGCCCGGAGGACGGCTCGTCAAGGATGAGGATCGGGCTGTTGCGGACAATGGCCCGCGCGATGGCGATGCGCTGCCGTTGTCCACCCGAAAGCGTCAGTCCGCGCTCGCCGACAACCGCGCCGAACTTGTCCGGCAGCTTGTCGATGAAGTCCATTGCGTTGGCGGCTTCAGCGGCTTTCACAATGTCGGAGTGCGAGGCGCCGGGGCGGCCGTAGGCGATATTTTCCCAGATCGTGCCGGTGAACAGAACGGTATCCTGCAACACGAAACCAATCTGGCGGCGCAGCGATTCCTGCGTCACCTGCTTGACGTCGTAGCCATCGATTTTCACGACACCGTGGACCGGGTCGTAGAACCGCGCGATGAGGTTGACGATGGTCGTTTTGCCCGAGCCGGTGGGGCCGACCAGTGCGATCGTCTTGCCAGGCTCGACCTCAATGTTGACGTCCTTGAGCACAGGCTGGTCTTGGGTGTACCAGAAGTCGACGTGCTCGATGCTGATCTGTCCCTTAATCGGCGGAAGGTCGCGTGCGCCGGGTGCATCGCACATTTCGTTCTCATTGCAAAGCACTTCCTGAATGCGCTCGTAGCCGACATCGGCCTTGCTGTAGCTGTCCATCGCCTTCGAGATGTCCTGCATGGGCTTGTACATGCTGCGGATGTAGGTGATGAAGAGATAGATCGATCCTCCGGTGAGACCGTATTCGATCGCGGACCTCCCGCCGAAGTAAAGCACGGCGCAGGTGCCGATGCCTGTCACAACCGTCACAATCGGCACGAGCCGGGCTTTCAACGCGCGTGCCTTGAGCGACGCTTCTACCGTTTCGAGGCTCTCTCCTTCCAATCGCTGAATCTCGTACTCCTCGCGTGCGAAAGCCTTCACAACTCGAATCGACCCCAGCACTTCCTGCACCACGGAGAGCAGCTTGCTCTCATGTTTGCGCACATCGCGCGAAGCTTTTTTCACTTTTCGTGTGTAGGTGTACACGATCGCGAAGAGCGGCGGCACGACGACCAGCGCGATCAGCGTCAGCCTCCAGCTAAGGTAGAACATGATGCCGATCATGCCGAACACGGTGACGATGTCCACCAGCATCGTCAACATGCCGCTGACGATGAAGGTTTGCACGGCATCGATGTCGGTGGTGACGCGGCTGATGAGGTCGCCGGTCTGGTTCTGGTCGTGGTACGTGAGCGAGAGGCGCTGCACCTGCGCGTAGAGCCTGCTGCGCAGATCGTGCGTGACCCATTGGCCGACGCTGGTCGTCACATACTTGTCGCCATACGTGCAAATGGCATCGAGCACCGCAATCGCCAGCACCGCCACGCAGGCGAACTCGAGGATGTGCATGACCCCGGTCCCTGCTGTGCGTTGAATAACGGCGTCGAGCCAGCCGTGGGACTTTTTGTGCGTCTGTCCGAGCACATTGTCGAGCACGATCTTCAGCGGCCATGGTGTGAGCAGGTCGGCGACGCTTTCGCCTGCGATCGCGAGCAGGCCCACTGACAGCGCCTTGCGATGAGGGCGTAGAAGTTGCATGATCGTGACGCGCCGTTTCGGTTCCGTACCTGATTCCATGCGAGATTAGACGCCAAGGGCGACGCGCAAGCCGCCTCAAAAGACCGAAATGACATGGAGAACGGAGTCCTCATCCGTATTGCCAGGCAGAGGATAAACTTGACGTGCGTGGATCGGCTCTCCCGGCCGCCGCCATACCGAAGGAGCACGATGCAGACACGGCGGGACTTTCTGAAGATCGCCACGGCAATTGCAGTAGGAGCAGGATTTTCGGGGGTGTTCCCAGAGTCCATCGAGCGCGCTTTCGCCATCGATCCGGCACCCGGAAGCTCCTATCTCGACGCCGAGCATGTGGTGGTCCTGATGCAGGAGAACCGCTCCTTCGATCACATGCTGGGGGCATTGCAGGGCGTGCGCGGCTTCAACGATCCGCGAGCGGTTACGCTTCCCGACGACAATCCGGTGTGGCTCCAAACCAATGCCGCCGGCGAAACGTATGCGCCATTCCGGCTCGACATCCGCAACACGGACTCGACGTGGACCGGCAGCCTGCCGCACTCGCGCGAGAGCCAGGTCGATGCCTGGAACCTCGGCAACTGCGACCGCTGGCTCGATGCCAAACGTTCCGGCAGAAGCGAGTATGCCCACCTGCCGCTGACCATGGGCCACTACACCCGCGAAGATATTCCCTTCTACTACGCACTCGCCGACGCCTTTACGGTTTGCGATCAACACTTTTCGGGAGCGATGACCAGCACCTCGCCCAACCGTTCAATGTTCTGGACTGGAACGGTGCGCGATCCGCGGAACGCGACTTCCAAAGCCTGTATGCGCAACGGCGATTACCCCATCGGCGGTCAAAGCTGGATGACGTTTCCAGAGCGACTGCAGAAGAACGGCATTTCGTGGAAGGTTTATCAGAACGATCTCGACGTTACGGTGGGTATGACGACCGAGCAGCGGAGTTGGCTGTCAAATTTCAGCGACAACCCGCTGGAGTGGTTTGCGCAATACAAGCCTCGGCTTGCGCCCACCTACATTGCGGCGTTGCCGGGCGAGATTGCGCGGCTTGAGGCAGAGATCGCGAAGTTGGGAGCGGCGAACGATGCGAAATCCCGCGCCAACCTCGCGAAGAAACAAGCGTCGCTCGCGGTCTTCCGAGGCGATTTGGAACGCGCAAAAGCGGGTGGCCTCGCGGCGCTGTCGCCGGCAGCCCGCGACCTGCATCAACGCGGCCTCTCAACCAACGCGGATGATCCGGATTTCCACGAACTGGCAGAGTTGACCTACATGGATGGCGCGACCAAGCGGACGCTGGCCGTGCCCAAGGGGGACGCGCTGCATCAGTTTCGCGCGGATGTACACAACGGAAAGCTGCCCACGGTCTCGTGGCTGGTCTCGTCGGAAAAGTTCTCCGATCATCCGTCGGCGCCGTGGTATGGCGCGTGGTATGTCTCCGAGGTGATGAACATTCTCACGCAGAATCCGGAGGTATGGAAGAAGACGATTTTTATTCTCACCTACGACGAGAACGACGGGTACTTCGATCACATTCCGCCGTATGTTGCCCCCAATCCGAAGGACAAGGCAACGGGCCGAACGTCGGACGGTATCGATACGGCGGCGGAATACGCCTATGCCGCCGACGAGGTGCGCGATGGAGTTCCTGAAGCCGAGGCGCGGACCGCTCCGGTTGGCATGGGGTTTCGCGTGCCGATGATCGTAGCGTCGCCGTGGAGCCGCGGCGGCTGGGTCAATTCACAGCTTTTCGATCATGTATCGACGATCCAGTTTCTGGAGAAATTTCTCAACGCCAAACTCGGGACGACGATTGCAGAGGAGAACATCAGCCCATGGCGACGTGCCATTTCCGGCGATCTGACCAGCATCTTTCGTCGGTTCGACGGAAAGACTCCGTCGCTTCCTTTTCTCCAGCGCGACCCCTTCGTCGAAGACATTCACAAGGCGAAGTTCAAAGCCACGCCCGCGCGTTTTCGCAAGCTCAGTGCCGAGGACATTGCGAGCGTCAATCGAAATCCCAGGGCGTCCACGCTCGTCGCGCGGCAAGAGAAAGGCGTCCGCCCCTCCTGTCCACTGCCGTACGAACTTTATGGCGAAGGTGGTTTGAACAGCGATCGGCAGAGCGTTGGAATACATCTGCGGGCTGCCAACGACATATTCGGAAAACACGCTGTGGGCGCGCCGTTCAACGTCTGTGTGCGGCGCACAAAGCTGCGTCGTACCGCGTCCTACACTGTCGCCGCCGGTGCCAGTCTGCGCGACATGTGGCCGCTCGACACGTTCGTCGATGCGAGGTACTACCTGTCCATCGACGCGCCGAACGGGTTTTTCCGGCGCTTTACTGGCGATGCGCATGAACCAGGGCTTACTGTGGCGTGCGAGTACGAGGCACATTCCGAAAATCCGCTGCTCCTGACGGGGAATGTTGCGCTCAGACTCAAGGCAACGACACCGGTCACCGTCGAGATCGTCGATAACGCTTACGGCGCTGCCCCGCTCAGGAAGATAGTGTCAGGACCGCTCAGCAACGTCGTTGTCCTGGACCTTGCGAGGAGTTTTGGGTGGTATGACTTTAGTCTCAGGGCCGACGGATTCGATCATTTTGAAAAGCGGTACGCAGGGCGCGTGGAAACCGGCCGGTCGAGCTACAGCGACCCATTTATGGGCAAAGTCGTGGGCGCTTAGTTATCTAACGCCCACCAGAAGCATTCTCGGCGCTACACTTGAAGCGTCGGATTTTCCGGCATGGTTGTGCAGCGAGGAATCGAGTTACGGGAGACTTCATGAATCGGATGGTTACGGCAGCAAGCGTGATGGGCATATTGGCAGTTTCCGCGGCGGCAATCGCAGCGCAAACCACGGTCAAGAGCGAAGACTGGGGCAAGACGAAGGCCGGCACGCCGGTACAGATTTATACGCTGACGGACTCCGCTCTCACGGTCCGCATCACGACGTTTGGCGCGCACGTTGTCAGCATTTCCGCACCCGACCGCAGCGGCAACCGCGCCGATGTCGTACTCGGTTTTAGCAGTGTCGCGGGCTACGAATTCGACGGCGGCACCTACATCGGCGCGATCGTCGGACGCTACGGAAACCGCATTGCCAAGGGCACGTTTTCGCTCGATGGCAACACCTACCATATCCCGATCAACAACGCGCCCAACGCTCTGCATGGAGGGACGCTGGGTTTCGACCACAAGGTTTGGACCGGCCGCGCGCTGCCGAACGGCGTGGAACTGACCCTTGTAAGTGCCGATGGCGACATGGGATTTCCCGGCAAACTGACCGTCCACGTGGAGTACACGCTCGCGGGCAATTCGCTGCACATCGGCTACAGCGCGACGACAACGAAGCCGACCGTCGTCAACCTGACCAACCACAGCTACTTCAATCTTGGGGGAGAGAATAGCGGAACGATCCTCGACCAAAAGCTGATGCTGAACGCCGACCGTTATACGCCGGTCGATCCGACGCTGATCCCGACGGGCGCGCTGGACCCGGTGGAGGGAACGCCGTTCGATTTCCGCAAGCCTACCGCGGTTGGCGCGCGGATCCATGATGCCAACGCCCAATTGAAGATTGCCGGCGGATACGACCACAACTTTGTGCTGAATGGCGCGGGCGCGGGATTGCACCTGGCCGCGCGCCTACTCGATCCAAAGAGCGGACGCACCTTGACGGTGACAACAACTGAACCGGGCGTGCAGTTTTATTCGGGCAATTTTCTGGATGGAACGCTTGTAGGAATTTCCGGAACGAAGTATGCCCGCAATGCGGGCTTGTGCCTGGAGACGCAGCACTTTCCCGACTCACCTAACCATCCGAAGTTTCCATCGACGGTGCTGAGGCCGGGGCAGACCCTGCAATCGACGACGGTGTTTACCTTCGGAGTGCAGAAGTAACTCGTTGAACGCTGGAGACTGCAATGGAAATCACCATGCGTGGCTTGTGGACCCTGATACACGGTATGGGTTTCGGCGCTCTGTATCTCCTGGCGTGTTCGGGAGCGATATTCGAGTTATATCGAATATCGTTTCCCGGGGCCGCAGGGCCGTCGAATCTCGATGGCACGAGATTTCTTCGCATTTATTTATTCGCTATGGTGATACTGGCGTGGGCGGCGGTATTCACCGGCGCCTACGTAATTTATCCGTGGTACCGCGCTGTTGCGCCGGCTGGCACGGCGGACCTCTCGGGATTTCCACAACTACTCTTGAAGTCGAGTCCCGCAACCATAGGCTGGCATTCGCTCGGCATGGAGTGGAAGGAACACGTGGCGTGGGTGACGCCGATTTCGATCACTATGGTGGCATTCGTTTTTGCGAAGTACGGGCGAGACTTGAAGAACCATCCCCAACTCCGATCCGCAGTGCTGCTGTTTACCGTGGTTTCGTTTCTTAGCGCCGGTATCGCCGGGTTTTCCGGAGCGATGATCAATAAATACGCGCCAACGCAGGGCGGCAGCGTCATTCATCTAATGCACGGAGAGTGATCTTTTGGACACGCAAACCGATTCACTGACTGATAGCTCGATTCCTAACGGCTCCGGAGCAGCAGCAATTCTGGCGGCGGGTATTGGCCTATTCGCACTTGGAGTATGTACCGTGGCCGGCGATACAGTCCCAGCAATTAAAAGTCTTTTTATCTTTTATAAGCGCACTGGCCCACTTTCTGGCGTGACGACGACAGCGATTCTTATCTGGCTACTAAGCTGGGTTTTACTCAATTGGTGCTGGAAGGCTAAGACGGTCCCCATGGGTCGCGTGAATATCATTGCTTTCACGTTGCTGGGCCTATGTCTCTTGTTGACCTTTCCGCCTATCACCAGGTTATTTTAGGCGCGGCGGCGCCATCCGAAAAGAAACATCGTCAAGCCGAATAGCACCATGACGATACCAGATCCCAGGTTGAGGTTGACGCCCATCGAAGGCGCGTACAACACGGTATTCGCGCGCGTGGCGAAGCCGTAGATCGTCAACAGGCCGCCGGTGATAAGGAAGATAAGTCCGAGAGGAATGCGAATATCCAAGCCCATTATTTTTCCTTTCGGAGTTATGCAAATACGAGATTGAGCACGACTAGAATAGCCAGCACCGCGATGCCCAGCGTCGCGGGCTTTTGATACCAGTCCAGATGCCCTTCTTCGGGCTTGGGAGTCAGCGAATAAACCAGGCCGACAAGTTCTGGTTCGGGTCGAGGTTTGGTCGCCACCGACACCATCACAGTTACCACCAGATTGACGCTAAACGCAAAGATGGCGGTCCAGAAATTCTGCGCCATGTCGGATGGATAGGTGTGGACGACATGGATCCAGCCGCCGTGCAGGCCGGAAGCGCATCCGCCGGAATCGAAAGTCCATGATGCAGCAGCGCCGCGCCGGTGCCGGCGATGAGGCCCGTAAACGCCCCGTGTCCCGTGGTCCGCTTCCAGAACATGCCCAGTAGAAACGTCGCGAACAACGGCGCGTTGACCATGGAAAAGATAAGTTGCAGGGCGTCCATGATGTTATTAAAGTTTGTGGCTGCGTAGGCCGCTCCAATGGAGAGAATGATTCCCCCGACCGTCGCGATGCGACCCATCCATAAATAATGCTCGTCGCTTTCGTTTTTCTTGATGTAAGCCTGATAGATGTCGTAGGTCCAGACGGTATTGAATGCTGTGACGTTACCAGCCATACCGGACATAAAGCTCGCCAGCAGCGCGGTGAGTCCAAGACCGAGAATTCCCGTCGGAAAAAAGTGCAGCAACATGACCGGAATTGCAAGGTCGTAGTTATAGATCGGATTGCCGTTCGCATCGAGCGCCGGCTTTCCGCTGATAGGGTCGATCTTCGTCGGAATGATGCCGTGCGGATGCAGTTCGTCGAGCGGCAGCGGATTGCCTTTGCGATCGACCGTTGCGTGGATCGCCGGCGGCGTTCCTGCCCCGGCCATATGCGACGTCACCGTCACGGCGATCAGACCGGGGAGGATGACGAGGAACGGGAAAAACATCTTCGGGATCGCGGCGATCAGCGGCACGCGGCGTGCCGAAACTTCGGAGTCCGCCGCCATCGCGCGCTGGATAACGAGAAAATCCGTACACCAGTACCCAAACGACAGCACGAAGCCGAGACCCATCGCAAGGCCCACCCACTCGACACCGAGCGAGTTGGTCGAAGCGTGCGCCATGCCTTTCCAGGAGTGCGTCATCGTTTCGGGCAGCGTTCGCTTGATGCGTTCCCAACCGCCGACATTGCGCAGCCCGATCCACACCAGCGGAGCGAAGCCTGCGACGATGAGGAAGAATTGCGGCACCTCGTTATAGATCGCGCTGGTAAGGCCGCCAAGAAAAATGTAGCCGAGCACGATCACGGCCGACAGCAGGATCGATACGTGGAATATCCACGGGTCGGGGATGATGCCGTGGAAGAGACCGAGCGTCTGGATCAGCAGCGCCATCGCATACATGCTGATTCCGGAAGAAAAGACGGTCATCAACGCGAAGGAGAAGGCGTTGACGACGCGAGTCTTTTCGCCGAAGCGCATGCGCAGGTACTCAGGTACGCTGCGGGCCTTCGAGCCGTAGTAGAACGGCATCATGAAAAGACCGACGAACACCATCGCGGGAATCGCGCCGATCCAGTAAAAATGGCTGGTGACGATGCCGTACTTGGCGCCCGACGCGCCCATGCCAATCACTTCCTGCGGCCCCGAGGTTCGCCGAAATGAAGGCCAGGCCGCAGACCCAAGCCGGGATGGCGCGGCCCGCGAGGAAGAAGTCGTTCGACGTCTTCATGTGGCGCTTGAGCGCGAAGCCGATTCCCAGAACGAACACGAAGTAGACCAGCATGATCAGCCAGTCGATATAGCTCAGGCTCACGTTGACCCTCGGCGAAGCAGATTGCGTTCCGGCGCTTGGTCCCGGTAGTCGAGAGACAGCAAGGGGACCTCACGCGAAATCGGCGGCGAATGCAAACGCAAGATTATTGTGCAGATACCGCACGAAGAACGCAACCGGCTTCACGCAACGCGCGGCCAACCCACTCGACTAACCCCCATGACCCGGAGGCGCTATTACGTTGGTGCAGCTATGCAGCGGTCTGACAATCGCGGCGGCGTCGCACGGCACTATTCTCGAGTCAGGCTAATCTCTCAGGTCCTCGCACCGCCTCCTGGGCGAGAGTCCACGCCGCTTCCAAGGCTGAGCGATACAAACACGTAGTTGGAGTTTGCTTCCCTGCCGGCGTCAGTGTCTCAAATTGGCACAACACGCAGCTGCGAATACGCTGCGCCGATTTCACGAAAGTATAGGATGACTCGATGAATTCGATGAATATGAGCGGCCCGGCGCTACAGGGCTTTTATGACTACCGCCTGGTTGCGCTGTCGGTCTTTATCGCGCTGCTTTCGGCCTACGCTGCGTTGGACCTCGCCGGCCGCGTCACTGCTGCCCGCGGCGCGGTCCGGTTGGCATGGCTTTCGGGCGGAGCATTTGCGATGGGTATCGGTATCTGGGCGATGCACTACGTCGGCATGGAGGCGTTCTACCTTCCTGTCGCGGTGAAGTATTACTGGCCGACAGTGCTGCTTTCGATGGTGGCCGCAATTCTGGCTTCGGCGGTCGCGTTGTTTGTGGTGAGCCGTAAATCCATGGGACTGGCGGCTGCGGCGTGTGGCGCGGTCGTGATGGGCAGCGGCATCGCGGCGATGCACTACATCGGCATGGAATCCATGCGACTGCCGGCGATGTGCAGCTATTCCATTGGAATTGTGGCGCTTTCCGTTGCTTTGGCCATCATCATCTCGTTTGTGGCGCTGTGGCTTTCGTTTGCGCTGCGAGGCGAAACGACCAATACGTGGAATTGGATAAAGTTGGGCAGCGCGACGGTGATGGGCCTCGCAATCCCCACCATGCATTACGTGGGCATGGCCGCCGTAACATTCCATGCGGCGCCGCTCGCGGACGCTGACCTCACACACACCATCAGCATGTCGGATATCGGCATCGCGGGCGTCGTCGTTGTGACCTTGACGCTGCTCGGCCTTGTGATGCTTACGGCAATTCTTGACCGCCGTTTTTCACTTCAAAATCTCCAACTCCAAATGAGCGAGGAACGCTATCGGATGATGGCCGAAATGAACGCCGAGCGCGACAGCAGGGCCGCCGCGGAAGCCGCCAGCAAGGCCAAGAGCGAGTTCCTCGCCAACATGAGCCACGAGATTCGCACACCCCTCAACGGCATCATCGGCATGACCGACCTCACGCTGCAAACCGAGCTATCCATCGAGCAGCGCGACTATCTGGAGACCGTAAAACTCTCCGCCGATTGTCTGCTCAACGTCATCAACGACATTCTCGACTTCTCCAAGATCGAGGCCGGCAAGGTCGAGCTTGAAGAAGCGGACTTCAACCTTTGCGACTGCATTGAAGGGTCTGTGAAGGCGTTTGCGCTGACGGCCGACGAGAAAAGCATCGAGCTGTTGTGCGAGATACCGCCGCAGGTTCCCGAGGTTGTTGCGGGCGATTCCGGCCGGTTGCGCCAGGTCCTCATCAACCTGCTCGGCAACGCACTGAAATTCACCAGCGAGGGCGAAGTTTCGCTGCGCGTCATGCCCGAAGTCCACGAAGACACGGCCTACGTGCTGCACTTCGTTGTCACCGATACCGGCATCGGAATCGCACCGGAAAAGCTGGCGACAATTTTCGAATCGTTCAGCCAGGCCGACACTTCGACCACACGTGAGTTTGGCGGCACGGGGCTGGGGCTCACGATCTCCAGACACCTGGTCGAGATGATGGGCGGCAAGCTGTGGGTCGAAAGCGAAGTCGGCGTCGGCTCGAAGTTCCATTTCACGGTCCGCATGGCCCACGCGCAGAACGAACCTATCCCAGCGAACGCCGCGGGACGCCATCGGCAACTCGGCAACGTCAAGGTGCTGGTCGTCGACGACAACCGCACCAACCGGCGGATTCTCGACGGTCTGCTGACGCACTGGGGCATGGTTCCAACGCTCGCCTCTAACGGCGAGCAGGCGCTTGCGGAGTTGGCGAATGCCCGTATGATGGGATCGGACTACGCTCTCGTCATTACCGACATGCACATGCCGCGGATGGACGGTTTCGGTCTGGTGGACAGCCTGAAATCCAACCCGGCCACTGCGGAGATCCCCATCATGATGCTCAGTTCCGGCGCGCAACGAGGCGACGCGACACGCTGCGCGAAGCTCGGTGTCGCGGGCTACCTGCTGAAACCGGTGCGCCAATCGGAGTTGCGCGAGGCAATCGCGCGTGTGCTCCAGACGCCGGAAACCATGGAGAACACGATCGTGACGGCAACATCGTTGCTGGAAAAACGTGCGCCCGAGAGGACGCTCAACATTCTGGTCGCGGAAGACAACGTGGTCAATCAAAAGCTCGCCCGGCGGCTGCTGGAAAAGCGCGGGCACAAAGTAATGCTTGCGGGTAACGGCAGAGCGGCGCTGAAGGCGCTGGAGGCTGCCTCCTTCGACCTCGTCCTGATGGACGTGCAGATGCCCGACATCGACGGCCTACAGGCCACCGAGGAGCTGCGCCGCAGAGAGCAATTGACCGGCGCGCATTGTCCGGTAGTTGCGATGACCGCGCTGGCCATGAAGGGCGACAAGGAGCGTTGCCTCGCGGCGGGCATGGACGGCTATCTTTCCAAGCCGATACGGTCGCAGGAGCTCGATGCTGTGCTGGACTCCTACACGTCCGCGCCGCGGCCGGCGGCCCCGCCGGTGACAGCCGACTCTTCCATCAATGTCGAAGAGCTTATGGAGCGTATCGACGGCGATCGAACGCTGCTTGCCGAACTCGCGGAAATCTTCCGTGAGGAATATCCCAAACAGATCCGCCTTGCGCACGAGGCCCTTGCGGTGAATGACGCTGCGGCGATCCGCCGGATCGGCCACTCGCTCAAGGGCGCGCTCGCAAATCTTGCCGCAACCGATGCGTCGGGGCTGGCGGCCTCGGTTGAAGCGATGGGCAAATCCGGCGATCTGTCGCAGCTCAGTGGCAAGCTGTTGGAGATGCAATCGACGATGCACAACGTCGTGACGCGCCTGCAGAGCCTGACCGTGGAGACCGCGACGTGAAGATTCTCGTCGCAGACGACGATCCGGTATCCTGCCGCCTGATGCAGCGGATGTTGGAGCGGAGCGGATATGAAGTCGTCGTCGCAACCGATGGCCGCACCGCGGCGTCGGCGCTGACCGGCAGCGACGGACCGAAGCTGGCGCTGATCGACTGGATGATGCCGGAGCTGGACGGCCCCGGTGTCTGCGCCGAGGTCCGGCGCAGGCCGGACGGGTCGTATGTGTACATCCTGCTGCTGACCTCGAAGCAATCCAGCGAAGACATCGTGGAAGGGCTCGAAGCCGGAGCGGACGACTATCTGACCAAGCCCTGCAATCCTGCCGAGGTGAAGGCGCGGCTGCTGACCGGGCGGCGCATCCTGGAATTGGAGCAGAACCTCGTAGAGGCCCGCGAAGTCATGCGCTTCCGTGCCACGCACGACGGCCTGACCAAGCTGATGAACCGCACGGCCATCCTGACGCATCTCCAGCAATCGCTGGAGCGCTCGGCGCGCGACGGCGTTCCTTGCTCCATACTGCTCTGCGACATCGACCACTTCAAGCGCATCAACGACGTTCACGGACACATGGCCGGCGATGCAGTCCTGGCAACTTTCGCGACCCGGCTGCAACACGCCGTCCGGGCGGGAGATGCGATTGG
>Ga0209483_1000883_pt1 | contig 24333 bp, 25 predicted proteins | sample NGEPerA_FD_184508 | JGI IMG/M metagenome (GOLD analysis project Ga0209483, IMG submission 184508) | Arctic peat soil microbial communities from the Barrow Environmental Observatory site, Barrow, Alaska, USA - NGEE PermafrostL2-A... | ecosystem: Environmental > Terrestrial > Soil > Wetlands >... | reverse complement strand
CCCGAGCATGGACATCCAGGTGTCGAGCAATTTCGAGCGCCTCTATTTCGACCTGGTCGGCCGCGACGGCGCCAAGGTCGCGGCGGCCTTCAAGGCCTTCCGCGCCACCGGCAAGCTGCCGATCAATGCGGCGGAATGGCAGGCGGCGCGCGCGCTGTTCTCGGCCGCGCGAATCGACGATACCGAGACCAGCGCGACCATCGCCGCCACCTTCCGCGACACCGGTGAGCTCATCGATCCACATAGCGCCGTGGCGCTGGCCGCCGCGCGCCGCGTGCCGGTATCGCCCGGCGTGCCGATGGTTGCGGTCGCAACCGCGCATCCCGCCAAATTTCCGGACGCCGTTTTCGCGGCTGCCGGCGCGCGGCCGGCGGCACCGCCGGCGCTCGCCAATCTCATGGTGCTGCCCGAGCGTCAAATCGTGCTCAAGAACGACCTCGCCGCGGTCGAGGATTTCATCCGCCGCCACGCCCGGCCGGAGGTCGTGGCGTGACCGTGCAGGTGACGAGGCTCAAGAACGGCATGCGCGTCCTCACCGACCGGATGGATTCGGTCGAGACGGTGAGCCTCGGCATCTGGGTCGATGTCGGCACGCGGCACGAGCCGGCAGCGGTAAACGGCATCGCGCATGTCCTCGAGCACATGGCCTTCAAGGGCACGGCGCGGCGTTCGGCCCTCGCCATCGCCGCGGAAATCGAGGATGTCGGCGGTCAGCTCAACGCCTATACCGCGCGCGAGCACACCGCCTATTTCGCCAAGGTGCTGAAGCAGGATCTGCCGCTCGCCGTCGACATCATCGCCGACATTCTGCAGCACTCGACCTTCGATGCCGCCGAGCTGGAGCGCGAGCGCGCCGTCATCCTGCAGGAGATCGGCCAGGCGCAGGACACGCCCGACGACATCATCCACGATTTCTTCCAGGAGCGCGCCTTTCCCGACCAGCCGATCGGCCGGCCGGTGCTGGGCCGCGCCGAGATTATCCGCCGCCTCGACCGCGCCACGGTGGCCGATTATCTCCAGCGCAATTACGGTGCCGCCGGCATGGTCCTGGTCGCCGCCGGCAATTGCGACCATGCGCTGCTGGTGGCGCTCGCCGAGCGCGCCTTCGCCGGGCTGCAGGCCAAGGGCGCCGCGCTGAGCGAACCGGCGCGCTATGTCGGCGGCGAATACCGCGAGGCGCGCGAGCTCGAGCAAGCCCATGTGCTGCTGGGCTTCGACGGCCTGTCGGCGGCCGACCCCGACACCTACGCCGCCTCGGTGGTTTCGACGGCGCTCGGCGGCGGCATGTCGTCGCGCCTCTTCCAGGAGGTCCGCGAGAAGCGCGGCCTCGTCTACACCATCTATTCCTTCTCGCAGAGCTTCAGCGACGGCGGCGTCTTCGGCATCTATGCCGGCACTGGTGAAGCCGAGGCGGCGGAGCTCATGCCAGTGCTGTGCGAGGAAATCCGCAAGCTCGACGGCGGCTTCCGGCCGGACGAGCTCGACCGCGCGCGGGCGCAGCTCAAAGCCGGGCTGCTCATGTCGCTCGAAAGCACCGGCGCGCGGGCCGAGCAGCACGCCAGCCACATGCTGATCTTCGGCAAGCCGCTCGACACGGACGATCTGATCCGCCGCATCGACGCCGTCGACGCGGCGGCGGTGGCGCGCGTGGTGAAGCGCATCCGGGCCAAGCCGCCGACCTTCGCGGCGCTCGGGCCCATCGGCCGCGTCGAGGATTACGCGCACCTCGCCGCGCGGCTCGAGGCGTGAGGGCGGGCATGGCGGGGGAGCTCGGCGGGCTCGCCCGCTTCTTCAGCGCCGTTCCGCCGCTCTTCAGCCTTGCCGGCCCGCGCATCTTGCTGCGCACGCCGGAGCGCGAGGATTTCGTCGAATGGTCGAAGCTGCGCAGCGAATCGCGCGGCTTTCTCACGCCCTTCGAGCCGAGCTGGCCGGCCGACGCGGTGACCCGCGCCGGCTTTCGCCGCCGGCTGCAACGCTACGCGCTCGATTGGCGCACCGACCAAGGCTACAGCTTTCTGCTGTTGCGCCGCGCCGATCGCACGCTGCTGGGCGGCATCAGCCTGAGCAATGTGCGCCGCGGCGTCGCCGAAAGCGGCAGCCTCGGCTACTGGGTGGGCGAGCGTTTCGCCCGCCAAGGCTACATGACCGACGGGCTGAAGCTCATTCTCACCCTCGCCTTCAACCGCCTCAAGCTGCACCGCGTCGAGGCCGCCTGCCTGCCGCACAACACCGCGAGTCGGCGGCTGCTGCTCAAATCGGGGTTTCGCGAGGAAGGCTATGCCCACCAGTATTTGTCGATCGACGGAAGCTGGCAGGATCACGTGCTGTTCGGCTTGGTCGATTCGGAATGGGCGCAACGCGCCGGCGCCTTGCCGCCGCCGGCCGGTCTATAATCCGCCGATGAATTCAGGCGCGGCCCGCTTCGCCGCTCAACGACAAGAGATCGACCCCGAGCTTCGCCAGCGCGCGCTGCCATTTGGCGGGAAGGTCGGCGTCGAAGACGATGTCCTCGTCGGCGGCGACGCTAAGCCAGCCATTGGCCTGTATCTCGGCGTCGAGCTGGCCCGGCCCCCAGCCGGCATAGCCCAGGGCCAGGATGCTCTTGCGCGGGCCGCCGCCGCGGCCGATGGCGCGCAGGATTTCGAGCGTTGCGGTCAGCGCCAGATTGCCTCCCACCACCAGCGTGTCGTCCTCGCGGTAATCGGCGGAATGCAGCACGAAGCCGCGCCCGGCCTCGACCGGTCCGCCGAAATGGACGCGCCGGTCGGCGGCGGCTTTCGGGTCGCTCGCGGTTGCAGGGCCGTCTTCGGCGGGCTCGATGCCGAGCTGCTGCAACAAGGCGGTCCAGCTCACATCGTCGAGCAGCTTGTTGACGACGAGGCCCATCGCCCCATCCTCGTTATGGGCGCAGAGATAGACGACCGCGCGCGCGAAGCGCGGGTCCTGCATCTGCGGCATGGCAACGAGGAGATGACCGGCCAGCGACGTCACGAAAATCTCCTTTTTCCTCGGCCTGACATAAGCGGCGCGGCGCGTGCTTGCAAGCGCGGGCTTGCCGTCCTGGCGCTGGCGCTGCTCCCCCTCCTGGCCGGCATTGAGGCGCGCGCGCAAAGCGCGGCGTCGCTCCCGTTCGACACCGACCAAGGCAGCGTGCGCTTGCTCGCTGCCAGCCCGGGCGTCGGCGACAACGAGAACGTCACGCTCGGCCTCGAGTTCCGCCTGGCGCCGCACTGGAAGATCTATTGGCGCTCGCCGGGCGATGCCGGCTTCCCGCCGCAACTCGACTGGAGCGGCTCGGCCAACCTCGCCGGCGCCGCAATCGCCTGGCCGGCGCCGCAGCGCTTCTCGGTGCTCGGCCTCGAGACCATGGGCTATACCGACGAAGTCATCTTGCCGATCGCGGCGAAGCTGGCGCAGCCGGGCAAGCCGCTCTCGCTTAGGCTGCATCTCAATTATCTCACTTGCGACGATATCTGCATTCCCTATGAGACGGTGCTGCGGCTCGATCTGCCGGCAGGCGCGCCGCCGGTCGGGGTTCCGGGCTATGCCGCGCTCATCGAGCAGTTCCAGACGCGCGTGCCGGGCGATGGCGCGGCCGTCGGTTTGCGGCTCGCGGGTGCTTCCGTCGATGTCGGGGCGCGGCCGGCGCTCCTGCTGCGCGTCGCGGCGACGCCACCACTCAGCGATCCCGACGCCTTTGTCGAGGGCGCCGACGGCGTGGTCTTCGGCCGGCCGCGCTTCGAGAAGGCAGCGGCCGGCGAAACCCTTCTCCGGCTGCCCGCCGAAGGTTCGCGCTCGACGCTCGCGGCGCTCGCCGGCAAGACGCTCACCGTCACGCTGACCGACGGCATGCGCGCCCTGGAGGCGCCGGTTACGCCGGAGCCCGCGGCGATGGCGATCGATTGGGCGGCGTTGCTGCCGATGTTGGCGCTCGCCCTGGCCGCCGGGTTCATTCTCAACTTCATGCCTTGCGTGCTGCCGGTGCTGTCGCTCAAGCTGGTGTCCGTGGTGCGGCATCACGGCGATGCCGGCGCCATCCGCGCCGGCTTCCTTGCCAGCGCCGCCGGCATCGTGGCGTCATTTCTCGCGCTCGCCGCGGCGGCAATCGTGCTGCGCGCCGCCGGCATGTATGTCGGCTGGGGCGTGCAGTTCCAATCTCCCGTTTTCCTGGCGGGCATGGCCGCAATCCTGCTGCTGTTCGCCGCCAATCTCTGGGGCCTGTTCGAGATTCCGCTGCCGCGGATCATCGCCGATGCGGGCGGAAACGGCATCGTGCTCGGCAACTTCGCCACCGGCGTGCTGGCGACCTTTCTGGCAACGCCCTGCACCGCGCCGCTGCTCGGCAGCGCGCTCGGCTTCGCGCTGGCCTCCGGCCCGGTCGAGATCGTTGCCATTTTCGCGGCGCTCGGCATCGGCCTCGCCGCGCCCTATCTGCTGGTGGCGGCCCTGCCGGCGATGGTGCGGCTGCTGCCCAAGCCGGGCGCCTGGATGGTCGAGCTGCGGCGCATCCTCGGCATCGCGCTGGCGTTGAGCGCGATCTGGCTGCTCTGGGTGCTGTGGGCGGAAATCGGCACGCCGCCGGCGCAGGCCGCCGGTTCCTTCTGGCAGCCCTTCGACGAGGCGGCGATTTCCCGCCTGGTCGGAGAAGGGAACACCGTCTTTGTCGACGTCACCGCCGATTGGTGCCTGACCTGCAAGGTCAATGAGCGGCTGGTGCTCGGCCAGGCGGCGGTTGAAAGCCGGCTGACCGCGCCCCGGACCGTCGCCATGCGCGCCGATTGGACCCGCCCCGATCCGGCGATCGCGCGCTACCTGCGCGAATTCGGCCGCTATGGCATCCCGTTCAATGCGGTCTACGGCCCGGCGGCGCCGCAGGGCGTGGCGCTGCCCGAAATCCTGACACGCGACCGGGTGATCGAGGCGCTCGACCGGGCCCAGGCGGCGTTTGCCCCCGGTCGCACCGGGGGATGATTTTTCGCGGCCGCCGGTCTATCTTGGCGGCCGCACAAACCAGAACCCACAAGGGGATGAGGCAATGGCGATCAAGGTTGGCGACAAGATTCCCTCGATCAAGCTCATGCAGATGACCGCCGACGGCCCGAAGCCGATCACCACTGACGATCTCTTCAAGGGCAAGAAGGTCGTCCTTTTCGCGCTGCCCGGCGCCTTCACGCCGACCTGCTCGGCCAAGCACTTGCCGGGCTTCGTCGAAAAGAACGCCGCGCTCAAGGCCAAGGGCGTCGACACCGTCGCCTGCCTTTCCGTCAACGACGCCTTCGTCATGGGCGCCTGGGGCAAGGACCAGAAGGCCGATGGCAAGGTCGTGATGCTGGCCGACGGCAGCGGCGATTTCACCAAGGCGGTCGGCCTCGAGCTCGATTTGACCGATCGCGGCATGGGCAAGCGCTCGCAGCGCTATGCCATGGTCGTCGATAACGGCGTGGTCAAGACGCTCAATGTCGAGGCGCCGGGCGCTTTCGACGTGTCGAGCGCCGACGCCGTTCTCAAGGCGCTCTAAGCTTCCCTAGTCTGGGTCGCCGGCTTCCTCGCGCGCGCGGTCGATTGCCGTGCGCGCCAGCGCGTCGGCGCGCTCGTTCTCGATATGGCCGGCATGGCCCTTGACCCAGCGCCATTGGACGCGGTGGCGCACCAGCGCCGCTTCGAGCCGCTGCCACAGATCGATATTCTTGACCGCCTTCTTATCGGCGGTCTTCCAGCCGCGCGCCTTCCATTGCGGCAGCCAGCGGGTGATGCCGTCGTGCAGATAGCGGCTGTCGGTGTGGATGACGACGGTCGACGGCCGCGTCATCTGCTCGAGCGCCGCGATCGCCGCCATCATCTCCATGCGGTTGTTGGTGGTCGCCGGCTCCGCACCGGACAGCTCCTTCTCGTGCCCGCCCCAGCGCAGCAGCGCGCCCCAGCCGCCCGGCCCGGGATTGCCGCTGCAGGCGCCGTCGGTGAAGATGTCGACGACGCTCGTCGCCTCGCTCATGACTCGAAGCCGTAGGCGGCGGGGCTCGAGATGCTGCGGTGGAAGCGCAGCTTCTGGAGATATTCGAGGGGGTCCTTCGGCCGCACATAGGCACCCGCCGGGTGGTTGAGCCGATCATAGAGTCGGGTCAGCAGGAAGCGAAGCGCGGCGCCGCGCGCCAGCACCGGCAATGCTCCGATCTCCACCTTCTTGAGCGGGCGGGCGGCGCGGTACTGCGCGAGCATCAGCTTCGCCTTGGTGACGTTGAAGCTGCCATCGGGCTCGAAGCACCAGGCGTTCAGGCAGATCGCCAAATCGTAGGCGAAGGAATCGTTGCAAGCGAAATAGAAATCGATCAGCCCGGAGACCTTGTCGCCGCGGAAGAAGACGTTGTCGGGAAAGAGATCGGCATGGATGACGCCCTGCGGCAATTCGCCGGGCCACAAACCGCGCAGGGCCTCGATCTCGCGGCCGAGCTCCTCGGCGAGGCCGGGCTTCACCTCGTCGGCGCGCGCGGCGCAGGCGGCGAAGAGCCGTGCCCAACCGTCGAGCGAGAGATCGTTCGCCCGCCGCGGGCTGAAATCGCTTCCCGCCAGATGTAGTTTCGCCAACGCATGGCCCAGCGCGCCGCAATGCATCGGCTGGATACGCCGGGGCCACATGCCGTCGAGGAAACTCACCATCGCCGCCGGCTTGCCGCTCAGCCGGCGCAGCGCGGCCCCGTCGCGGCCGTGAATAGGGGTCGGGCAGGGGATGCCCCTCGCCGCAAGATGCTCCATCAGCGACAGGAAAAACGGCAAATCGGCCGGGGCCACGCGCTTTTCGTAAAGCGTCAGGATGAAGGTGCCCGAATCCGTGCGCAGCAGATAGTTCGAGTTCTCGATGCCTTCGGCGATGCCCTTGCAGGACACCCCCTCGCCGATATCGTATTCGGCGATAAAGGCCTTGAGTTCCTCGTCGGGAACGTCGGTATAGACCGCCATGGTTTGGGCCTGCTCGCGCGGCGAATGCTTGTGCCGCGATGGGGCGTCGAATAGAGTCCGAGCCGCTTCCGGCCCGCGCATTGGGGCGCACGTTATTACAGCCGGAACCTTCTGGCCAAGGGGAGATGATCGGCGTGACGCGGATGGCCTTTGCGACTCGCGCGACCCTCGCCACCGCATTCCTGTCCGCCCTGCTGGTTGCGGGCTGCACTGCCGATTCCGCCAAGCCCGAGTCCTGTCCGGACGCGCTCATCATGCCGGAGCTCAATTCGATCGCGCTTTTCCCGCCCGGCGCCGAGCACAAGATGCAGAACGTCCAACTCGGCGCCAAGATGATCGCGACGTCGCGTAGCTGCGAGGTCGCCAAGGGCGGCGTCGCCGTCGATGTGACCATTCAGCTCACCGTGGCGCGCAGCAGCCTCGAGATTCGGCAAACCGAGCTGACGTATGTGGTCGCGGTGGTCGATATCAACCGCACCATCCTCAACGAGCAGCGTTTCACGCTGCCGGTCGTGTTCACCGCCAACGAGAACTTCCGTCCCGCCGTCGACAAGTTCACCGTGCGCCTGCCGGTCAAGAGCGTGGCCGCCGCCGGCGCCTACGGCATCCTCGTCGGCTTTCAACTGACGCCCGAGCAGCTCGAATTCAACCGCATGCTCCAGCAACAGCAGCAATGAGCGACGGGAAATCCCGCGCGACGCCAACGTTATCGACCGACGATCGCCATCGCATCCCGCGCTTCCCGGTGGTGCGCGGGCGCCGCGCGCCGACGGTGGTGCGCGGCCCGAGTTTTGCCCTGACCGACCTTTATCACTGGCTTCTGACCATGGCCTGGTCGCGCTTCTTCGTCGGCCTCGCCATCATCTTCTTCGCGTTCAACTTTCTTTTCGGCGCGGTCTATTTCGCGATGCCCGGCAGTATCGCCAACGCGCATCCCGATTCCTTCTCCGACGATTTCTTCTTCAGCGTCCAGACCATGGCGACCATCGGCTATGGCGACATGCATCCGGCGACGTTCTCCGCCAACCTCGTCGTCACGGCGGAGGTCCTGCTGGCGGTGACGGGCCTTGCCTGCGCCACCGGATTGATTTTTGCGCGCTTCTCGCGGCCGACCGCGCGCGTCATGTTCAGCGAGGTCGCCGTCGTCGCGCGGCACAACGGCGTGCCGACGCTGATGTTCCGCAGCGCCAATCAGCGCCGCAACCGCATCCTCGAGGCAGTCGTCAATCTCATGCTGGTGCGCAACGAGATGACGGCCGAAGGCGAGGTGATGCGGCGTTTCTACGATCTCAAGGTGGTGCGCCAGCGCAACCCGACCTTCGTGCTGACCTGGACGGTGATGCACCCGATCGACGATTCAAGCCCGCTCAAGGGTGCGACGCGCCAAACGCTGAAGGACAGCGAGGGCGAGATCGTCGCGACGATTTTCGGCACGGATGAGAGCTTCGGGCAGACGATCCACGCCCGGTACAGCTACGATTCGGAGCATATCCGCTGGGGCAAGCGCCTCGCCGATATCATCGGGCGGACGACGGAGGGCGCGCTGACGGTCGATTACGCCAAGTTCCACGACGTCATCGGAGAGGACAGCTGAGCTGTCCTCTCCGCGCGACGTGCCGTTACATGCCCGGCGCGATCTGGCCGCGAATCTCGCCGCCCTTGTTCTTCGCCGTGTGAATGTTGACGTAGGCCTTGCCCGCCATCATGTCGGCGATCTGCCCGTCGGTCACGGTGGCCGAGCCGGTGATTGGATTGGCGGGCGCGCCGCCCGGCGACAGGTTCACCGCCACGCCGGCATTGGTACCCGCCGCCGCGGGCGCGTGGATATGCGCCGCCGCCGCCGGGCCCGACAAGCCGCTATAGCTGACGTTCCAGGTCAGCATCTTGGTCGTGGTGTCGAGCTTGAAGGTGGCGGTGCCGGTTCCGCTGCCGGGAACCGACGGGACTTCCTGCGCCCCGTTGAGAGTCGCGGTGAAGGTCTTGGTATTGGACATCATCGAATTCTGGGCGCAACCGGCGAGCGCGAACGCGCCGAAAGCGACCAGGCAAGAAGCCATGCGCAGGCTGATTTTCATAAAAGAGTCCTCCCTGAGGATAATGCGGCGCAAGCCGCGCAACCCGTTTATCACACCCCCGCGCCCGTCCCGCACACATGATCGTGACCGGCCGATTGACAAGGGAATAGGCTGCGATTGTCCCGTCAGGAATCGTAGGCGATCACCGCGCTGAACGGTACGTCGAGCCGCTTGCGCCCATTGAGGAAGGTGAGCTCGATGATGCAGGCGGTAGCCACCACCTCGCCGCCGACCTTGCGGCAGAGATCGACCGTGGCGGCGAGCGTGCCGCCGGTCGCCAGCAGATCGTCGAGCACGACGACGCGGGCGCCGCGCTTCACCGCATCGGCCTGGATCTCGATCGTGTCGCTGCCGTATTCGAGGTCGTAGGTGTAGGGGATGGTGGGGCCGGGCAGCTTGCCCTTCTTGCGCACCATGACAAAGCCGATGCCGAGCGCCAGGGCGACGGGTGCCGCCACCAGGAAGCCGCGCGATTCGATGCCGACCAGCACGTCCGGCCGGTGCGGCTTCAGCGCCGCTTCGAGCCGCCCGACGGTCTCTTTCCAGGCTCCGGCATGCGCCAGCAGCGTCGAGATGTCGTAGAACAGGATGCCCTTTTTCGGGAAATCCGGAACGCCGCGGATGTGTTTCTTGAGGTCCATGCCCTTGCTCTCGGCCTGCTCGCTGAACGAATCCGCCACACTTTAGCTTGGATTCCGTGGAATGGAACAACCCGCTAGGATACGGGCCGGGAAGGGGATTCGATGGCGGAATGGATCGGCGCCCGGCGCGAGGGCGATATCCTCGTGCTGAGCCTCAAGGATCGTTGGATCGTCGCCGAGGCCGCCGCCCTCGACCGTGCGCTGCGTGCCGTCAACGCCGCCGGCGCGAAACGGATCCGCATCGACCCGTCCGGCCTCGCGGCGCTCGACACCGCCGGCGCCTGGCTCATGCTGCGATTGCAGCAGAACCTGGCCGCGGGCGGCGCCGAGGTCACCTTGCAGCCGCCGCCGGAAGAATACGCGCCGCTGATGCGGCAGCTCGACAAGCGCGAAAGCGCCACGCCGTCGCCGCCGTCGCACCGCGAGCCGCTAATCGCGCTGCTCAATGACGTCGGTGCCGGCACGGTCCGTTTTCTCGAGCTGGCGCACGCGCTGCTCGGCTTCTTCGGCATGGTCGTCGTGGTCGGCTTGCGCGCGATGCGAAGCCCAAGTTTGATCCGAGTCACGCCGATGGTCGCGCAAATGCAGCGTACCGGCGTGACCGCGCTCGGCATTGTCGGATTGCTCTCGTTCCTGATCGGCGTGGTCATGGCGTATCAGGGCGCCGACCAGCTGCGTCCCTACGGTGCCGAGATTTACACCGTAAATCTGCTTGGCGTTTCCTTCTTTCGCGAGCTCGGCGGCCTGATGGCTGCGATCATCGTCGCCGGCCGTTCGGGCAGCGCCTTCGCCGCCGAGATCGGCGCCATGGTGGTGAACGAAGAGGTCGATGCGATCCGCACGCTCGGGCTCAATCCGGTCGACGTGCTGGTACTGCCGCGGGTTGTCGCCCTCATCGCGACATTGCCGCTGCTGACTTTCTACGCCAACATCATGGGGATGCTCGGCGGTGCGCTTATGTCGTGGGCCGTGCTCGACATCTCCTTTCCCGCCTTCCTCGTGCAGCTCCGCGGTGCGATTTCCCTGTGGAGCTTCTGGTTGGGGATCATCAAGGCGCCCTTCTTCGCCGTCTCCATCGCCTTGATCGGCTGCAACGAAGGACTGTCCGTCGCGCGCAGTGCCGAAAGCGTCGGGCGCCATACCACACAAGCCGTCGTGCAATCCATTTTCCTGGTGATCGTCTTCGATGCCGCTTTCTCCGTCCTCTTCTCGCTCCTCCGCATCTGACGGCGCGAAAGCGCCGACTCCGGTGATCCGCGTGCGCGGGCTCGAAACGCGCATCGGCGGCCGCGTCATCCATCACGGCCTGGATCTTGACCTGACCAAGGGCGAAATCCTGGGCGTGGTCGGCGCCTCGGGAGCCGGCAAGTCGGTGCTGCTGCGCACCATCGTCGGGCTGATGCCGGTGGCTGCGGGCACGATCGAGGTCTTCGGCGAGGAGACCGGTCGGCTGAGCGATGCCGCGCGCAAGCGGTTCGCCGCGCGATGGGGCGTGTTGTTCCAGGACGGCGCGCTGTTCAGCTCGCTGACCGTGCTTGAGAATATCGAGGCGCCGCTACGCGAGCATCTGACGCTGCCGGCGGAGCTGATGGAGGGGATCGCCACGCTCAAGCTCTCGCTGGTCGGCTTGCCGGCGGCGGTCGGCCGCCGTTATCCCTCCGAGCTGTCGGGCGGCATGCGCAAGCGGGCTGGCCTGGCGCGGGCGCTGGCGCTCGACCCGCGCCTGCTGCTGCTGGACGAGCCGACCTCGGGGCTCGACCCCATTTCCGCCCATGAATTCGACGTCCTGATCAAGGACCTCAAGGAAAGCCTGAACCTTACGGTTTTCATGGTGACGCACGACCTTGACAGCCTGGCGACGGCCTGCGACCGGGTCGCGGTGCTGGTCGACAAGCGCCTCAAAATCGGCACAATACCGGAGCTTCTTCACGACCCTGATCCCTGGATTCAGGCCTATTTCAGCGGACCGCGCGGCCGTGCCGCGCGGGTCGAGCAACGGACCGGCGGAGGCGGCTAGACGGTGGAAACGCGCGCCGAATATGTCTTGGTCGGAGCCTTCGTGCTGGCGCTGGTCGTCGCGCTCGCGGTGGCGCTGCTGTGGTTCGCGCGCGTCCAATTCAACTCGAAAGCCGTGTCTTACGACGTCTATTTCGAGGGCTCGGTCTCCGGTCTCAATAACGGTTCCGACGTGCGCTATAGCGGCGTCCCGGTCGGCCGGGTCACGGACATCGAGCTCGATCCCAACGATCCGCAACGCGTCCGCGTCACCGTCGAGATCAAGCCCGACGTCGTCATCCGCACCGACGCCGTTGCCGAGCTCTCCCTCCAGGGCTTGACCGGCGGCGCCTTCGTCGAGATCGAGGGCGCCAGCAAGGATGCGCCGCCGGTCGAGGCCAAGGAGGGCGAACGCTATCCGGTGATCGCCACGAAGCAGTCGAACTTCCAGGATCTGGTGAACGCCGCGCCCGAATTGCTGCACAAGCTCTCGGACCTTGCGGATTCCCTGAACGACGCGGTCAATACGGATAATCGCGCCGCGCTGGCGGCGACGCTGGGCAATCTGCGCCAGGTGACCGACGTCGTCGCCGCTCATTCGCGCGACATCGACAACATGTTCGGCCAGCTGAACACGACGCTGAAGCATTTTGACGAGACCGCAACCAAGCTCGCCGACACGGCCAGCCATCTCGATCAGCTGGTGAACGAAAGCCGCCAGCCGGTCCACAATTTCGCGACGCGCGGCCTGCCCGAGCTGCAGGCGCTCATCCTGCAGGCGGAGAAGCTGGTCGGCGATCTGTCGCATCTGTCGGCCTCGCTGGAGCGCGACCCGGCGCGGCTGCTCTACGGCGACCGCCAGCAGGGCTATCGGCCTCAGTGATGCGCCGCACGCCCATCCTCCTTCTCGGAATCCTCGCGGCTGTCCTCGCCGGTTGCGGCGGCATCTTGCCCAAGCCGGCGGCGGCGCCCGATCTCTACACCCTGTCGCCGGCGACCGCGCCTGCCGCGCCCGCCGCGCCGCGTGGCGCCACTCAGATCATGATCGACGTGGTGCTGGCGCCGGCGGCGCTCGATAGCGCGCGGATCGCGCTGCACCACACGCCGACAAACGTCGAATACTATGCCGATTCGGCCTGGTCCGACCGCGCGCCGGCGCTGGTGCAGCAGCTCATGCTCGATACTGTGGGCCGCTCAGGGCAATTCGTGGCGGTCTCCCGTGATGCCGTCGTCCTGCATCCCGACAATCTGCTGATCGGCCAATTGAAGCATTTCGAGGCCGATTACCGCGGCACCGGCGCGCCGACCGTCCAGTTCGAAATCGACCTGAAGTTGGTCCGCGCCGCCGACGGTGTTATCCTGGCGCAGCGGAATTTCACCGCGTCGCAGCCGGCCGCCGCCAACAACGTGCCTGCCGTCGTCACGGCCTTCGACGACGCGGCGCACGCCGCCCTGAAGGATTTGCCCGCCTGGATCGCCGCTTCCCTGTCGCTCCGCCAGCTCCCAGCACCTCGGCCCCCGGCGCGCCGGTAAGTTCCGCCGACCTGGCGCAATTGGCCAAGGCCGAGCTCGATATCATGGCCGAACACGGGCGGGCGCTGGCGTATTGCCACGCCGTCTTCGAGCGCGGACATCTGACGCCGGTGGCGGCGGCGCTGGCCGGTGCGGCACGCGTCTTCCACTGGCGCCACTATCCCGAGGGCGACGCGCACGACCCGACGACGCATGCCCAATATTTCTATCACGCGCATCCGCTGGAAGAGCGCGGCGCCGCCCCGGCGGGTGAGCACGGCCATTTTCATACCTTTCTGCGGCAAGGCGGCATGCCGCTTGAGGCGCGTCCGCTCGTCATGCCCGAGCTCGCCATCGCTGGCAACCCCGCGGCGCCCCGCGCGATGCCGGCGCCTTCGGCGCCGGCGGGCGGGGAGAACGACCCTTGGACTCATCTGGTCGCGATCGCGATGGATCGCGCCGGTCGGCCGCTACGGCTCTTCACCACCAACCGCTGGGTGACGGGCGAAACCTGGTACGCGGCTGCCGATATCGCCGCGGCGCTGCCGCGCTTCGCCCTGCGCCGGGAGGGGGATGCCACGATTCTCGATCAATGGATGACGGCGCTGGTCGGATTGTTCCGGCCGGAGATCGCGGCGCTGCTCATGGCGCGCGACGCGGCCATCGTCGCCTTCCGCCAGAAGCACCGCAGCCGAGTGCATGTGCTCGAGGACCGTCGGCTCGAGATTGCGTCCTGGGCGCCGCTCGACATCGACGCTCAGCGCGGCCGCGTCGACGCGGCGCTGCGTCATTCGGTTTGAGCGGTCGCGTCTAGTGGGATTGGACGGCCGGGCCGTCTTCGGTCGGCAGGCCGTTGGAGCGGAGGCAGGCGCGACGGTAATTTTCGCGCTGCGCATTGCCCTGAGGCGTGTAGTCGGGGAATTTCAGGAACGCTTTGCGCGCGCAATCGCTCGCCGCATGCCATTTGACGTCGCTGTCCCGCTGCTCGGCGCCGCTGGCGAATGCCGGCGCCGCGATGGCGAGCGACAGGACGGACAGCAGGATAAGGACGAAAACGCGAACCGGCTTCATGGCTTTCTCTTGGCTCCGCCGCGCCGCAACGCCGAACGCGCGGCCGCCGCCAGCGGCAGGTAGATCAAATATAGCACGGCCGGCCCCAGAATGAGGAGAATCGACTTCGCCTGCTCGCGGCGCAGCAGAATCTGCGCTTCGGCCGCCGCCTCGGCGAGGCAGGTCCCCGCGGTGGGGCCCAGGCGCTCGTCGCAGGTGTCTTCGATGTATTCGTTCACCGTCACCAACCGATCGTCCACCCGCAGCGTGTCCTTGAACTGCGGGTAAAGCCGCACCGTCATCGCCGTCATCCACAGCGCGAGCAGTAGCGCGGCATAGGGCAGGATGCGGACCGGGCTCGGCATGTCAGGCGATGGCGGCGGCGTGGCGCACGCTCCAGATCATCGAGCTCTTGATCAGATATTCCCGGTGGCGCGCGCGGTCGGCGGCGACGGCGCGCAGCTCGGCGAAGCGCTCAGCGCGCTTTTGCGGATCGCGCTCCTCCAACAGCTGCTTGTTGCGGATCGACTGCGCCTGGACGAATTCGATGTTGGCGGCGCGCCGCTGGCGCACGTATTTGTCGAGCAGACCGTCCTCCGCCTCGCGCTTCCATACCGGGCCGAGCTTCTCCGCCAGGTTGAAAGCGCCGTGCAGCGCGCCGTTGAGGCCGAAGGCGCCCAGCGGATTGTTCAAATGCGCGGCGTCGCCGACCAGCAGCATGCGGCCGTTGCGGAAATTGGCCGCCACGCGCTGATGCACGCGATAGGTCGATTTGTGCTCGATGCCGTAAGGTCGGTCCCAGGGCAGGAAATTCTGCAGCGATTTTTCGACGAAGCCGGCGTCGAGCACCTCTTCCTCGGGCACCTTGGCGTCGGTCGGGAACAGCACGCGCCACAATCCAGGCGGCCCCTCATGCGGCATCTTGAAGATCGCCGACCAATCGACCGGGTCCGAGACATAGGCGTTCATGGTGAAGCCCTCGGGCGCCAGGTCGCGGTCGATGCCGACGACAAGAAAGCGCTCGGGCCAGGTGAAGCCCTCGAAGGCGACCTGCATGGCATGGCGCACCGGGCTGCGTCCGCCATCGGCGCCGACCAGATAACTACCCCGGATAATCTCGACGCCGGCCGGCGTCTCGACCCGCGCGGCGACGCCGTCTTCATCCTGCGTCGCGTCGATGAAGCGGTGGGCAAACCGCGGCTTGCCGCCGAGTCTTTCGAAACGTCTCAGCAGCAGCGGCGTGAGCTTGAACTGCTCGCAATGGAAGCGGAACGGGTAGGGCGTCAGATCGGCGATCAGCGACAGGTCCCATTCGACGATGGGGCCGTGCGCGCGATCGCGAATCTGCCAGCGCGACACGCGGTAGCCCTGCGCCAGGAAGTCCTGTCCGACGCCGATGCGGTCAAGCATCTCCATGGTCGGGGGATGGAAGCTGCCGGCGCGCAGATCACGCGGCAGCTTGGCTTCGGCTTCGAGCACGATGCTCTCGACACCTTGCAGCGCCAGGATCGTGGCCAGCGCCAAGCCGGCGGGGCCGCCGCCGACGATGATGATGGGCAGGCGCGCCGCCATCTAATTCTCCTTTACCGGGGAGGATCAGACTAGGCGGCGCCCCGCGGTGTCAACGCGCTTTTCGGGATTTTCTCGCCGATTTTCGCGATTTGTCGGCCGTCTACATCGGCGGCTTGACGCCGTTCTTCTCGGCGTTGATGCGCAGAGCGGTCAGCGAGCCGTCGGGGTGGGGCGCCGCCGCGATCATCACCGCCTTGCCCGGCTTCAGCAAACCGACATCGCCCGGCCCGTAGGTAACGATCGGTGTCTTCGGTCCGACCACCACCACGGCGGTTTGGCCCTTGTAGACCACGGTCAACGTGATGCCGTGCACGGATCTGACGACGCCTTGGACGGTGGCATTGGTCATCAGGCTGTTGGGCGCCAGGTCGTAGGGAAACTGGCCCTCGCCCAGGCCGCGCATCCGTTCGGGCAAGATGTGAACCTCGAGGGCATGCAGCTTGCCGTCCTTGCCCGGCACCGAGGTCGAAGCGACATAATCGCCCGGCTTGATGTCGGAGAGTTTCCGGCGAAGGACCGCGCGCACGTCGACATTGGGCGCCAGGGCAACGACGACCGTCTTACCCTCGCGGGTGCGGACGGTAAGAAGGTTGCCGTCGAGCTTCCGGACGCTGCCACGCAAATTGATCGGCCGCGCTTGCGGCGCCGGCGCTTGTGCCTGAGGCGCGGCTGCCGGCGGCACCGGCGGCGGAGTCTGCGTGCAGGCGGTCAAGGCCGCCGCCGCGAGCGCGATAACGAAACATGGACGCATCGATTCCTCCCCTGGGTGAGGCCGCGCTTCTAGCACGGCGTCGCCCGGCAGCCTCATCACAGCCGCTTGAGCGTCAGGGCGTCGGCGGAAAGCGCTGTTCGCGGGGTCCGCGCAGCTCGGCGGCGGCGCGGCGCAGGCGGGCATAGGAGCGGATGCTGAACGCGAAGGAGACGAGATAAAGCCCGCCCAGGATCAGCAGCGTGATCCAGGGCTCGGTGGTGAGGAAGGCGGCCATGGCGCCGATCACCAGCAGCATCGGCAATACCCATTCGCGCGGGATGCGGAAGCTCTTGAAGGAGAAGGTCGGCACGCGGCTTACCATCAGCGCCGCCACCGCCGCCAGCACCGCGCCGTTCAGATAGGGCGAGCGGAAGAAATCCCATCCGCTCTCGAAAGAGCAGAACATCGGCAGCATGACGAGCATGGCCGCCGCCGGCGCCGGCACGCCGGTGAAGAAATTATAGGCGTAGGGCGGCAGTTCGGCGCCGATCTGCGTGTTGAACCGCGCCAGCCGGAGCGCGCAGCACACGGTGAAGAGCAGCGCGAGCGCCCAGCCGACGCCGTGCAGCGCGATCATCGTCCAGACGTAGAGCAGGATCGCGGGGGCCACGCCGAAGCTGACGAAATCCGACAATGAATCGAGTTCGGCGCCGAAACTCGTGGCGCCTTTCAGCAGCCGCGCGATGCGGCCGTCGATGCCGTCGAGCACGGCGGCGACGATGATCGCGGCGCTCGCCCCCTCGAAGCGGTCGAGCAGCGCCAGCCGGATCGCCGTCATGCCGGCGCAGAGCGCCAGCAGCGTCAGGATGTTCGGGATCATGCGGTTAAGCGACAAGCCGCCGATCGGCCGGACGCGCGGGCGCTTCAATGCCATGTCGCTGCGTCCCGGTTCATTGAACCAGACCCTGCCGCACGCCTTCGGCGGCGTGACGGTCGGCGACAATGGTCTCGCCGCCGACCATGCGTTGCCCCGCGAGCGCGAAACACGGCCAGTCGAGCGGCAGGTAGATGTCGGTGCGGCTGCCGAAGCGGATAAGCCCGAGATGCTGCCCGGCCGCGACCGCCTGGCCCTCGTTGAGCGCGCAGACGATGCGCCGCGCGATCAATCCGGCGATCTGCACCACGGCGATGTCCGGACCCGCTTCGGTCGTGATCCGGATCGCCATGCGCTCGTTGTCGCTGCTCGCCTTGTCGAGCGCGGCGTTGACGAACTTGCCCTTGCGATAGGCCAGCTTGACCACCTGGCCGGCCATCGGCACGCGGTTCATATGCACGTCGAAGACCGAGAGGAAGATGGCGATGCGGCGCATCGGCGCGTCGCCCATGCCGAGCTCGGGCGGCGGCGCCGCCTCGTCGACGAAAGTGACGATCCCGTCGGCGGGCGCCACGACCAGGCCATCGCGCTGCGGCGTGACGCGCCACGGATTGCGGAAGAAGGTGACGCACCACAGCGTCAGGAACAGGCCGAGCCAGCCCAAGGGGCGCGCGATCCAGAACAGGATCAGCGTGACCACGGCGAAGATGGCGATGAATCGCCAGCCCGCGGGATGGATGGGCGGCAAGGCGCGGCGCCACATGGGGAAAGCCTCCTCAGGCGCGGAACCTAGCAAAAAACCAGGCAGCGCGCCCACAAGATCGGCGTCAGCGCCCCTCTCGTCGCCACGCCAAAACCAGTAGCCCCAAAGCGAGGATGAGGGCCAGCGCCCCCGGTAGCAGCGGCGTCTCGCCGACGCCCGTGACGACATAATCGCCATTGGCACGAAGGCCGAGCCAGCCGCGCCCGGCTGCTATGCGCTCGGGCGCGACGCGGCGGATGTCCGGCACGCTGCCCGGCCCGACCCAGAACACGCCGCCGCCCGACGCGGCCACGTCGGGCTTCACCTTCTCGTCGCTGGTGCGCACGTCGGACATCTCGATCGGGTTGAGCGATCCCGCGGCGGCGAGCGCGGTGCGGGTGCCGTCGGTGACGCGGTAGAGGCCGCTTTCGCTGACCGGTATAGCCACGCCGCTGCGCCCGCCGCGCTGCGGCGCAAGCGTCAGGGTCTGGCTGCGCCCATCGGGCAGCGTCACCTCGACCGGATGGTCGTCGGGTGCCAGCGATTGCTTGGTGATAACCAGGCGGTTGCCCTCGACCGCGGCGCGCAGATCATTCTCCTCGAGATCGGGCTCCTTCATCAGCCAGTAGACGATGCGGCGCAGCAGCTCGGCCTGCGGGCCGCCGCCCTCGAAGCCGCGCGTCCACAGCCACATCTCGTCCGACAGAAGCTGCGCCACGCGACCCTTGTCGACGCGGTCGAGCACGAGCAGCGGATGGCCCTGATAGCCGGTCATGATGGTCGATCCGCGGTGCGGCTGGGCGTCGACGTCGCGGAACCAGCGGCCCCAGCGCGGCGCCTGCGCCGGATCGTCGGGCAGGCCTGGCAAATCCTCGGTCACCGGGTGGCGTCGGCCGACATCGCTGACCCGCGGCACGAAGCCTTCCTCGAAGATGTTGCCGGTCGGCTCCGCGGGCAATATGGCCCCAAGGGGCGTTCGGTAGAGGCTCAGCGACGTGCCGAAGGACGGGCCGGCGGCTTCGAGAAGCGCGCCGCCGTTGCGCACGTAAGTGGCGATGTTCTCGAGATAGGCCTGGGGCAGCACGCTGCGCTGCCGGTAGCGGTCGAAGATGATGAGGTCGAACTCGTCGATCTTGACGTCGAACAGCTCGCGGATCGGGAAGGCGATGAGCGACAGCTCGCGGATCGGCGTGCCGTCCTGCTTCTCGGGCGGGCGCAGGATGGTGAAATGGATGAGATCGACCGACGGATCGGATTTGAGGATGTTGCGCCAGCTGCGCTCGCCCTGATGCGGCTCGCCCGAGACTAGCAGCACCTTCAGCCGGTCGCGCACGCCGTTGATGACGAAGGCGGCGCGATTGTTGTCGAGCGTCAGTTCGTGCGGCCCCGCATCGATCTCGAGCTCGACCACGTTCGGGCCGCCATGGTCGATCGGAATCGTGATCGGCAGATCGCGGCCGACCGGCACGCTGCGGATGGTCGGCAGCCCGCCATCCTTGCGGATGGTGAGCCGCGCCTCGCCGGAGGGCTGCTTCGCAGCCTCCGGCAGATCCTCGACCCGGACGGTCAGCTGCACGTCCTTGCCGACCAGGCCGAATTTCGGCGCGTCCTTGATCGCCAGCCGGCGGTCGGCCTCGCCCGGCTGGCCGGTAAGAAGGACGTGCAGGGGCGCGTCGAAGGCGAGCCGGTCGGGCGGCGGCATGTCGTGGATCTGGCCGTCGCTGATGATGATGGCGCCGGCGATGCGCTGGCGCGGCACGTCGGCGAGCGCGCGGCTGAGCGCGGTGTAGAGCTGTGTGCCCTGATCGGCGAGCGCTGCGGCTTCGTCGGGCGCGCCGGCATGCACGACACGCACCTCGAGATCGTTGAAGCGCCGCAGCCGGTCGGTCACCGCCTGGAGCGCTTCCTCGGCATAGCGCCGGCGGTCGCCGATCCGCATCGACGGCGATTCGTCCACGACCACCGCGGCGACGTCGTGCTGCGGGCTGCGCGTTTCCTCGACCAGGGCCGGATTGACCGCGATCACCCCCAGCGCGATCACCGCCAAGAGCCGCAGCCAAATCCCGCGCGCGCGGCGCCACAACCCGAATCCCAACAGCAGCGCGGCGGCGGCGGCAAACGCCGTGATCCCCCACCACGGCAGCAACGGCGATGCGGCGATGCTCCAGCCGGTCATTGCCCCAGCCTTTCGAGAATGGCGGGGACATGCACCTGATCGGTCTTGTAGTTCCCGGTCAGCGCGTACATCACTAGATTGACGCCGAAGCGATAGGCCATTTCGCGCTGCGGCTCGCCGCCGGGCACTGCGGGAAAGACCCGCCGGCCGCGCTCGTCGACCGCCCAGGCGCCCGCCCAGTCATTGCCGCCGACGACGATGTTGGCGACGCCGTCATTGACCGTGGCGCCGGTCGGCTCGATCCAGAGCTGGCCGCCGGTCCAGCGGCCGGGAAAATCCTCCATCAAATAGAATGATTTGGTCAGCACATGGTCCGGCGGCACCGGGACCAGCGGCGGAATTTCGAGCCCGGCGGCGAGGCGCTTCAGACGTTGCTGCGCCGCCGCCGCGGAGAGCGGCGTGCCCTCATCCTGGTCGCGTGTGTCGAACAGAATCATGCCGCCGGTGTTGAGATAGCGTTGCACGCGCGCGATCGCCTGCGCCGAGGGCAGGCGCTGGCCCTCGGCCACCGGCCAATAGAGCAGCGGAAAGAAGATCAACTCGTCCTTCTCGATATCGACGCCCATCGGCCGTGCCGCTTCGACCGCGGTGCGCTGGTTCAGCACGTTGGACAGGCCGGCGAGGCCCTGCTTCGATTCCTGGTCGATCTCGGGAATGCCGGTTAGCACATAGGCGAGATGCAATTCGCTGGTCGCCTTGATGGCGAAATCGTCGCCGGCGGCGCGCGCCGGCGCCGCCGCGAAAATGGCGCAAGCGAGCAGCGCGCCCGCGCCGGCGCCGCGGCGACGCCATTTCGGCTTCGGCAGCAAACCGCGCAGCGCATAGCCGATGATCAGATCGGCCAGCAGCAGCAACAGCGCGAGCGCCAGCAGCGACGGCCGGAAATCGATCTCGACGCCGTGCGCATAGGATTCGCGCGCAATTCCGGGCGGCAGTTCGGGAAGCGGCGCGAGGTCTTGTACCGCGGACCCGAGATTGAGCGCGCGGCGCGCATCGGCGGTGCCGTAGAATCCCGGCGGGGTGCGTGGGCCGGCCTGTGCCGTGGCGAAGCCGCCGGCCGCGATGATCGCCACGCTCGCCGGTGCCGCGTGCAGTCGGCCGAAGCCGTCGAGCGTCTCGACCGGCGGCAGCGGCTTGTCGGCTTCGCCGGAGATTCCTTCGCTCAACGCCACGATCCGGCGCAGCATCTCGACCATCAAGCCGGAGATCGCCAGGTTCGACCATTCCGGATCGGCGGTGGTGTGGAACAGAACCAGCCACCCTTTGCCGCGGTGTTCCGCGGTAACCAGCGGCGTGCCGTCGGCGAGCCGTGCCCAGGTCTTGCTCGCCAGGTCGAGCGTCGGCTCGGCGAGCACCTGGCGCGATACCGTGACGTCGTCGGGAATGGCGAGGCCGGCGAACGGGCTGTCGGCGGCAAAGGGCGCCAGCTTTTCCGGCTGCTCCCAGGACAAGGCGCCGCCCAGGGTGCGGCCGCCGCGCCGGAGCTGGACCGGCAGCAGATCGTCCTCGGTCTGCTCGGCGAGGTGCCGCCCGGCGAAGCGCAGCACCGTGCCGCCGTCGTTCAGCCATTTTACGATGGCCTGCTTCTCGGCCTCGGTCTGCGGCGCGGTGTCGGGCAGCGCCAGTACCGCCAAGCCGCCGGCGAGCAGCGTCGCGGCGTCGCCCTCGCGAACTTCGCTGAACGGGGAGAGCGCTTTTTCCAGATAATAGGCGCCGCTCAACAGCGGCTGTGCCGCGGCGCGCGGCGCCAGCACGCCGACCGGGCGGCGTTTCCAGCGCTCGTCGAGCAGCAGCACCGCGCCGGCGGAGCTTTCGCCCTCGATCTCGATCGCCGTCGCGCGATTGCGCAGTTCACTGGGCAGAGTCAGCCGAACCAGCGCCTGCTTCTCGCCGGCCGGGATGGATATTTCCTGCCGCGCCAGTAGGCGGCCATCGTCGCCGATCGCCCGCACCGAAAGGCTTTCGGGCAGCGCCGGGTCGGCGCGCAGCGCCAGCGCGGTCAAATCCTTGTCGTCGGGGTCGGCGGGCTGCAGCAGCCGCGGCAAGTCGTTGCCGCTTTCCGCCATGACGCGCACCGGGCCGAGCCGCTGCAGCCCAGCGGCGAAATCGCGCGCGTCGCCATGGTCGATGCCGTCGCTCAGCCAGACGATCTCCGCCGCGCCGGCGAGGCCCAGCCGGCCGAGCCGTACCAGCGCCGTCGCGCGGTCGACCGGCCAGGGGCGCGGCTGCAACGCCGCCGCCTGGGCATGGGCGTCGGCCGGCCGCAGCAGCGACAGATCGCCGGCCGCGCCGCCGCCGGGCACAGGCGCGGTCGGCAGCAGCACGATCTCGCGGCCCTCGCGTCCCCCCTGGTCGATGAGATCGTCGAGCGCCGCGCGATGCGCGTCCCAGTGCCGGGCGGCGGCCCAACCGTTATCGACGGCAAGGATCAATGGGCCGCCGGCGGTGATGCGCGCGCGCGGATTGAGCAGCGGCTGCGCCAGCGCCAGGATTACCAGTGCCGCCAGTACCATGCGGAGAAGAATGAGCCAGAGCGGCGTCTTGGCCGGAGTTTCTTCGGAGGGGATCAGCCCGAGCAGCAGCCGCAGCGCTGGAAAGCGCACGCGTTTGGGCGCGGGCGGGGTGACGCGCAGCAGCCACCACAGCGCCGGCAAGGCGGCGAGACCGAGCAGCAGCCAGGGCACGGCGAAGGCGAGGGGCCCCAGACTCAGCATGGTTGCGACCGCATCGCCTGGCTCTCCGCCAAGGCGCGCCACAGCGCCAGCAGCGCATGCTGCGGCGGATGGTCGGTGCGATGCGTGCCGAAACTCCAGCCCGCGAGGCGGGTCAGCGCCGCCAGCCCGGCGCGATGATGCGCGAGCTTCTGCTCATAGGCGCCGCGAATGGACTCGACGCGGCTGACCAGCAGCGGGCTTTCCGCCTCCAGCCCTTCAAAGCGCACCCGGCCCGAGAACGGCAGCGTCTCCTCCGCCGGGTCGAGAATCTGCAGCAGATGACCTTTGACGCCCTGATTGGCGTGGCGCAGCACGCGTTCATTGATTTCTTCCAGCGGCGCCAGGAAATCGCCCAGCCAGACGGTTTGGCCGTGGCGCGGCAGCTGCTCGAATTCGGGCAGGCCAGCGGCGGCGCCGCGCCGCTCGAGCAGTAGCGCCAGCCGGTCGAGCACGGCGCGGCCATGACTCGGCGGCAGGCCGGAGCCCATCAGCGTCACGCGCTCGCCGCCGCGCGCCAACAGCGCCGCAAGCGCCAGCGTCAGCAGATCGGCGCGCGCGCGCTTGGTCGGCCCCTCGCGCGACGAGGCGTAATCCATCGAGGGCGAAGCATCGCACCATAAGAAAACGCTCTGCGCCGCCTCCCATTCGGTCTCGCGGACATAGACGTGCTGCGACTTGGCGGTCTCGCGCCAATCGATGCGGCTCAGCGGATCGCCGGGCTCGTATTGGCGGAATTGCCAGAACGCCTCGCCCTGGCCGACGCGCCGCCGCCCATGCGTGCCTTGCACGACGGCCGACGCAACGCGTTCGGCCGCGATGAGCAGCGGCGGCAGCGCCAGCGACGCGGCTTCGGCCCGGTGGCGAAGCGCGGCGGGCGCCGGTGTCGGCATCAGAGGAAGGGCTGCAGCAGGCGATCGATGACCTGCGCCATGCCAATCCCATCGGCGCGCGCGGCAAAGGTCAGCGCCATGCGATGGCGCAGCACCGGCGGTGCCAGCGCGACCACGTCGTCGATCGACGGCGAGAACCGCCCGTCGAGCAGCGCGCGGGCGCGGGAGGCGAGCATCAAGGCCTGGCTGGCGCGCGGGCCCGGGCCCCAGGCGATGTGGCGCCGCGCCTCGTCGATGTCCGATTCCTCGGGCCGGCCCGAGCGCACCAGCTTCAGGATCGCCTCGACCACGCTCTCGCCGACCGGAATGCGGCGCACCAGGCGTTGCGCCGCCGCCAGCTCGAGGGCGCTCAGCACCGGCGCCGCGCTCTCGTCGATTGTTCCCGTCGTGGCCAGGAGCATCTGCCGCTCGGCTTCGAGGTCGGGATAGCCCACATCGATCTGCAGC
>Ga0209483_1000882_pt1 | contig 24335 bp, 23 predicted proteins | sample NGEPerA_FD_184508 | JGI IMG/M metagenome (GOLD analysis project Ga0209483, IMG submission 184508) | Arctic peat soil microbial communities from the Barrow Environmental Observatory site, Barrow, Alaska, USA - NGEE PermafrostL2-A... | ecosystem: Environmental > Terrestrial > Soil > Wetlands >... | reverse complement strand
CTTGAGAGCGGGACCGGCGGCTTCGGCGACATCCGGCGCGGCGATGGCTTCGAAACGCCCGCCGCCATCGGACGCCGCTTCGCGTTCGAGCGCGCGGATCACCACGAGGGCTTGGGACAGCATGCTCAGCTCGCCGGTCTCATCGACCAGGACGTCGAGGACCCCGCGCGAGCGGCGCGGGATGGTGAGTTCGAGGGTCCCGAAGCGGCTGACCGGCCCCAGGGCGACGCCCGGATTGTCGGGCGCGAACGCTCCGCGCGCCGCCGAAATCAGCGCCGGCCCGTCGTGACCGCGGCCGATGAAGTCGATCACCACCAGACCACCCAGTCCCTTGAGGCGCAGCACCCGAGCGGCGGCGCCGATGGCGGCGAGGTTGGCGGACTTGGCCGCGCGCTTGGCCTCCCCGCCCGGACGGCCGCCGAGATCGACGTCCACGGCGATCAGCGCCCGCGTCGTCTCCACGGCCAGCGAGCCGCCACCTGGCAAAGGAAAGATGGTCTGCAGGGCTTCGTCCTGGGCGCCGTCGGCCATGGTCCGGGCGATCGATCCCCGGACGATCTCGGCCCCCCTGGCGAAGGCGGCCAGCCGCGCCTCCATGGCGGGCGCCGGCTCGAGCAGCCGCGGAGCGCCCGCCCCCGGCCCGATCACGCGCACCGAAGCGCCCTTCCCCGACCTCGCCTCGGCGCGGACTTCGACCTCCAGGGCCTCGCCTTCGACCAGTCGGCCGCTCTCGGCGGTGAGGTTGATCACCGCGTCGGGTCCCTCGCCCAGATCGACGAAGGCCAGCGCCGCGGCGCGCTCCACTCGCCGCACGCGGCCGACCACGCGGGCGCCGAGCTTCTGCGCCGCCGGGTCGCCGTCGCGATCGATGAGCAGCCGTTCGGGGCGTCCGTCCTGGGCGACCACTCCCCGGGTCTCGACGATGCCCGCATCGAGATAGAGCCGGCGCTCGGTCATGGCAGGGGATATCCCAGGCCGCGCAGGAGGTTTGCGGTTTCGAAGAGCGGCAGACCAACGACCCCGCTGTAGGAGCCGACGAGCGCGGTGACATGGGCGGCGGCGCGGCCCTGGATGCGATAGCCGCCGGCCGCGCCTCGCCACTCGTCGCAATCGACGAGATCGTCGGTCTGGGCTGGCGTCAGGCGGTTGAATTTCACTCTGGTTTCGGAAAGTCGGCCGGCGCGGCGTCCGTCGGGTGCGATCAGGGCGACGCCGGTAACGACGCGATGACCGCGGCCGGAGAGAAGGACGAGCATGGCGGCGGCCTCGTCGCGGGTCGTGGGCTTGCCCAGCATCCGCCGGCCGACCGCGACAATGGTGTCGGCGGCCAGGATGAAGGCCCGCGGATGTCTGTCCACGGCCCGGTCGGCCTTGGCCCGCGCCAGCCGCGCCGCCGCCAAGCGCGGCGTCTCGCCGGCCACGGAGATCTCCTCGATGGCGGCCGGATCGACTTCGGCCGGCGAAATTCCGATCTGGGCCAGCAGTTCGAGCCTTCGCGGGCTGGCGCTGGCCAGCACCAGGGGCGCGGTCGTGTTCCGAGGACAAGGGGAGGAAGCGGTCACCCACGCTCCATAGCGCTCCGCGTCGGCGCTGTCTTCGGCCCACCCCGCCCGCCGGGGTTTTCGGAACGGAACACGGTCGGCGGGATTAGATCAGGCATCGATCAAGGAAGCAGACGATGTCCGCGGATGAAGACGGCGCCGACCCCCAGGATCAGGCCGAAACCTTCGACGAAACCAACCTCACCCGGGACGGCGAGGACATCGCCCATCCCGACATGGCGCGCGACGTGGCCGACTACACCGCCGCCCCCGAGGACAGCGACGAGGACGAGGCGGCGGACGAGGACTTCGACGCCGACGACGTCGATGAGGCGCAGATCGACCTGATGCTCGAACGCGACGACGGTGTCGATGAGCCGCGCAGTTTCGCCGCCGACGACGCCGACCGCGTGGCCAGCGACGATGTCACCGCCGCCGACTTCGAGTCGTCCCGTGTTTCGGACGAAGACCTCGAAGACCTGGGCTACGCCGAGGACCCGGCCCCCGGGTAGGGCGCGGCGGGGACATCTTTCTCTCGCCGCCGCGGCGGGTTCGGCGAAGCGGCTTGAATGTGCCGGCGCGGCCTTTAGGGTGACCGCGGATTTGAACAGCTGTTCGAGGGGCGAATCGCCGCCTCCATGGGAGTTCCGGCATGAGAAAACGCTTCGAAGGCACGCGCGACTATGTGGCGACCGCGGATCTGAAGATCGCGGTCAACGCCGCCATCGCGCTGGAGCGGCCCCTGTTGATCAAGGGCGAGCCGGGCACCGGCAAGACCGTGCTGGCCTACGAGATCGCCAAGGCGCTGGAAGCGCCGCTGATCACCTGGCACATCAAATCGACCACCAAGGCCCTCCAGGGCCTCTATGAGTACGAGGCGGTGACCCGCCTGCGCGACAGCCAGCTGGGCGACGAGCGGGTCAAGGACGTGCGCAACTACATCAAGCGCGGCAAGCTGTGGGAAGCGTTCGACGCCGACGAGCGGCCGGTGCTGCTGATCGACGAGATCGACAAGGCGGACATCGAGTTTCCCAACGACCTGTTGCAGGAACTCGATCGCATGGAATTCTACGTCTATGAGACCAACGAGACCATCCGGGCCAAGATCCGGCCGGTGGTGATCATCACTTCGAACAACGAGAAGGAACTTCCCGACGCGTTCCTGCGCCGCTGCTTCTTCCACTATATCCGCTTCCCCGATGAAGAGACCATGCGCGAGATCATCGATGTCCATTTTCCGGGCATCAAGCAGAAGCTGGTCGCCGAGGCGCTGCGCATCTTCTATGACATGCGCAAGGTGCCGGGCCTGAAGAAGAAGCCCTCGACCTCGGAACTGCTCGACTGGCTGAAGCTGCTGATGGTCGAAGACATCGACGACGCCGCCCTGCGCGAGCGCGATCCCACCAAACTGATCCCCCCGCTTCACGGCGCCCTGCTCAAGAACGAGCAGGACGTGCACCTGTTCGAGCGCCTGGCCTTCCTCGCTCGCCGCGAGGGCTCCGGCGCGAGACCGGGTCAGCAGTAGCTAAGGGTGTGTTGAAGAACTACTGAATCGATTCTACCGTGCGCCCCTCTGGCGGATTTCGTGGTGTCCGGATCATCGCTTGAACCGCCAAGACGCCAAGAAGCCAAGAAAAGCAGTGCGCTACGCGCGCGAAGCGCCATATTTTCTGCTTGGCTTCTTGGCTCCTTGGCGGTGAAAATGGTTTCGCCGCCGAGCGCGATGGATCGATTGTTCGCCACCGGGTACTTAGTCTTCCTGCGTCATAGCCGCAGCGTGGGGTTTGTCAGCCCGCCCTTCGCGTCAATGACGACGGCGTGAGTTCGGTCCTGACGGTCAGCGCCGCCGTGGCGGCGGGGGGAAAAGTGCGGGCTGGAAGGCCGCGCTCCGGAAAGCTATGCCCGTGTGGCAATTCAACCGAGACCCGCCCTTCCGACGCGGATTGGCGCCTTACCGCTTATTTAGCTTTCCGGAGCGGCGCCTTGGTCACATCTCTCCCTTTCGTTCCACGGGAGGCGATTGACATGAGACGTGTGATGGTTCTTTCGAGCGGCGCGGTCGCGGCGATGGCCCTGGCGGCCTGTTATCCGCCTCACGTCCATCATCAGGCGTCGACGCCGCTGAAGGCGATAGCCCGGCTCGACTGTCCCGACACCCAGGGCGACCTCTCCCTCAAGAGCCAAGCCTCGGATGGCAAATCCTGCGCCTACGCCGACAACGATGGGACGGAAGTGAGTCTCCAACTCATCGCGATTTCCGGAAGCGACTCGCGGAGCGCGCTGGGGCCGCTGGAAGCCGACCTGAAATCCGAGCTTTCGTCCGCCAATGTGGCGACCGCCTCGTCCGGCCAGGCCGCAAACAGCGTCGGCGACAAGGATCGGGTGGATATCGACCTCCCCGGGGTGCACATCCACACCAACGGCGGCGCCGCCAGTATCGACACGGCCGGAGTCAAGATCAACGCCGACAACGCCGGCGCCCACGTCGATGCCCACGAGGCGAATTCCGCCAAGATGGATGGCGAGGGACATTCCGAAGGGGTGACCATCGACGCCGGCGACAAGGGCGCGGAAATCCACGTCAACGAGGGCGGGGCCGGCGTCCATCAGAGCTTCATCCTGGCTTCGGACGTCGCCGGACCGCACGGCTACAAGTTCGTCGGCTACGAGGCTCGCGGCCCGATCGGCGGCCCGCTGGCGGTGGTCTCGGTCAAGGCCAAGGATGAAGACCACGACGACCTGCGCCGCGACATGCGCGCCCTCCTCCGCCGCAACGTCGGGGGTTGAGCGCCGACTTCCCTTCTCCCGCGAGGAAAGAAGGGACCAAATCTCTCACGCGGCCACGACCTCGACGACCTTGTAGGTCAATGGGCGGCCGTCATCGTCTGTGACGGTGACGTATTCACCGACCGCGAACCGGTGTTCGCCCAGGCGGTAGACCGGCTCGTCGTCACCGATGGCCGCCGCACCGTAGTCGAAGAACCAACGCGCGCCGGTCCGCGCCAGACGGCCGTCGGCCGCGTCCTCGTCAGGGGAGAAGCGTCGGACAACGCAGGCGTCCTTGGATTTCGCGTAGGAGGCGGCGTCCAGGTGGCCATCGGCGGTGAGGGGCGCGGTGAGGGCGTATCCACGATGGTCGTCGCCGCCGGAAAACTCGGTTCCGGGGTTGCGGGCCAGCCGCATCACGATGCGCGAAAGGGACATGTCTCTACTCCGTGGGACTGGACGAAAGGTCAGTGCGAAAGGAAAAGCGATGGCCCATCGGCGGCCAGGAACGTGCGCGTGGCCCCGCCGAAGATGAATTCCTGCAGGCGGGGATGACCGAAGGCGCCGGAAACCAGGATGTCGGCCTGCGCCGCCTTGGCCGCCCGGAGCAGGGCCGGCGCGGGATCGCTCGAGCCATCGAGGATCTGGATCGCGCATTCGACGCTCCGCGCGGCCAGAAAGGCGACGAGCTGGGCCGGATCGAACTTGCGCGACGAGGCGGCCGGCGCGGCCAGGGCGACGACGCGGGAGGCCTTCTGAAGCAGAGGCAGGGCGGTGCGCATGGCGCGACAGGCCTCCTTGCCGCCGTCCCAGGCCAGAGCGACGATACCACCGACCTTGAAGCCGGGCCGGGCGACGATGGTCGGGCGCTGCTCGTCGGCGACGATCTGCTGGAAGGCTTCCGCCAACGGACCCTTGCCGCGGGCAGAGGCATCCTCGAACACCAGCACGTCGGAGAGGCGACCTTCCATGGCCAGGGCCGCCCAAACCGGTGACTTGAGGGACACGAAACTCTTGCGCGTGCAGGCGCAAGCGTCCAGGGCCGCGCGCGCCGCCCTCTCGCCCTCCGCGGACGCCTGGCGGATGCTTTCCAGCGCGGTGGCCTGCACCCCGCCCATGAAACCGTCGCCCATCCAGGGAATGAGATCGGCGACGTCGGCGGGCGCGTGGACGCCGGCGACTTCGGCCCCGAAGGGTTCGGCCAGGGCAACCGCCGCTTCCAGGGTGCGCCGGTCCCCTTCCCCGCCCGACAACGGAGCCATGATTCTCGCCCAATCCATTCCGTCAGCTTTCCAGGGTGTCGATCGATGTCGCTCCCGAGAGGGCCTTCACATTGATCTTTGTCAAGCGATCGGCCATCTGACCAGACACACTCCACAGTCAAGGAACGGTTCGGTGACCAAAGGGCTGCATGGCCGAGGCGGTCGCGACGCCGGCCAGCGGGCCTGGCAGCGAATGCTCTCCGGCCGGCGTCTGGATCTGCTCGATCCCTCGCCGATGGACATCGAGATCGAGGACATCGCCCATGGTCTGGCCCGGGTGGCGCGCTGGAACGGGCAGACGATCGGCGACCATCCTTTTTCCGTGGCCCAGCATTCGGTGGTGGTCGAAGAGATCGCCGCCCACATCAAGCCGGGCCTGGAGCCGCGCTGGCGCCTGGCGGCCCTTCTGCACGACGCCGCCGAATACGTGATCGGCGACATGATTTCGCCGTTCAAGACCGCGCTCGGCATCGACTACCGCGCCTTCGAGGACCGGTTGGAGGGGGCGATCCACCTGCGCTTCGGTCTGCCGACCCACGCGCCGGCCGCGATCAAGACCCTGATCAAGGCGGCGGATCGGGCTTGCGCCTATTCGAGGCCACCCAACTGGCCGGGTTCACGCCCGCCGAGGCGCTGAAGTTCTTCGGCGCGCCGCCCAGGGGGTACGCCCTGACCGTGCACGCCCTGGCGGCACCAGACGCCGAGGCGCGGTACCTGCAACGCTTCGAGACACTATCGCTGGGCGCCGGATACGCCGGGGCGACGGCGGCCTTCGACACCGAATGACCGCGACGGTCGTCATCGGCCTCTCGGCGGTGGTCATCGCCATGCGGGAGGGCGAGGGGCGGGTGCTCACCGTCCGCCCGCGCGACAGCCGCACCGAGCGGACATCGATACTGGAGGGCCTGCCGTTCGGCCCGTTTGATCCAAAGAATCACCGGACCTTCGAACTGGCCCTGCGCGATTTCGTCACCCGGCAGACCCGTTTCGACCTGGGGTTCGTCGAGCAGCTCTACACCTTCGGTGACATGGGCCGCGATGCGCCCGTGGCCGACGTGGGGGCCGGCGGCGCGCGGGTGATGTCGGTGGGCTACCTGGCCTTGGCGCCCGCGGCGGTGGACACCGCGGCCCCGGACACCGCCTGGTCGTCGTGGTCCCGATACTTTCCGTGGGAGGACTGGCGCGGCGGCCGGCCGGTGTTGATCGACCAGGCGATCGCTCCGGCGCTGCGGGGCTGGGCGGGACGGTCGGCGGCCCGACACGGTCGGGCGCGCCTGCTCTTCGCCCTCGAAGGATCGCCGTGGAACGAGGAACGAGTGCTGGAGCGCTATGAGCTACTCTACGAGGCGGCCCTCGCCCCGGAGGCCGCTCGCGACCGGGACCGCGCCCAAGGTGGGGCGCCGGCCGAGCCTCGGGCGCTCGCCGCGGCCCTCGGCGAGCCGATGATCTCCGACCACCGGCGGATTCTAGCCACCGGCCTCGGCCGCCTGCGCGGCAAGCTGAAATACCGGCCGGTGGTGTTCGAACTCATGCCCGAGGCCTTCACCCTCTCGGCCCTGCAGCACACCGTCGAGGCGATCGCCGGGGTCGCCCTCCACAAGCAGAATTTCCGCCGGGTGGTGGAGCGCACCGGCCTGGTCGAAGGCCTGGGTCGAATGGACGCGGACACCGGCGGCCGGCCGGCGGAACTCTTCCGCTTCCGTCGCGAACTTCTCGCCGCGCGACCGGCCTCGGGTCTCTCCCTGCCGCTGCTGCGCGACTGAACCGGCGGGCGTGATATCAGGTCCGTTCAAGAACGCCGCCAATGGGAGCGAACCCGTGTCACGCGCCATCATCGCCGCCACCGGCCTTTACACGCCGCCTCATAGCGTCTCGAACGCCGAGCTGGTCGAATCCTTCAATGCTTTCGTGGTACTGAACAACTCGGAAAACGCCGAGGCGATCTCGGCGGGCGAGATCGCGCCGCTGGCGACCTCCTCGGTGGAGTTCGTCGAGAAGGCCTCGGGCATCAAGTCACGCTACGTGGTGGACAAGACCGGGGTGACCGACCCCCGGGTGATGCGTCCGATCATCGCCGAGCGGCCGAATAGCGAAATCTCGATCCTGGCCGAAATCGCCGTGGCGGCGGCGAACCAGGCGTTGGAGCGCTGGGGCAAGGGCGCGACGCGGATCGACGCGGTGATCTGCGCGGCCTCCAACATGCAGCGCGCCTATCCGGCCATGGCCATCGAGGTGCAACAGACGCTGGGCATCGGCGGCTTCGCCTACGACATGAACGTCGCCTGCTCGTCGGCAACCTTCGGCATCAAGACGGCGGCCGACTACATCGCCGCCGGCGAGGCGCGGGCGGTGCTGATGGTCAATCCGGAAATCACCTCGGCCCATCTCAACTTCCGCGACCGGGACAGCCATTTCATCTTCGGCGACGTGGCCACGGCCGTGATCGTCGAGGCGGCGGACGCCGCGGATGGCGGTTGGGACATCCTGGGAACGCGATTGAAGACGCAGTTTTCCAACAACATCCGCAACAACTTCGGCTTTCTCAACCGCTGCGCGCCAGAAGGGCTGGGCTCGCCCGACAAACTCTTCGTCCAGGAGGGCCGCAAGGTGTTCCGCGAGGTGGTGCCGATGGTCTCCGAGATGATCCTCGAACACGCCGCCGACCTCGGCCTCGATCCCCACGGCCTCAAGCGCCTGTGGCTGCACCAGGCCAACATCAACATGAACGAACTGATCGGCCGCCGGGTCCTCGGCCGCGAGCCCGCTCCGGGCGAAAACGTCATCATCCTCGACGAATTCGCCAACACCAGCTCGGCCGGCTCGATCATCGCGTTCCATCGGCACAACAGCGACTTCGCGGCGGGCGATGTGGGTCTGATCTGCTCGTTCGGGGCGGGCTATTCGGCCGGAACGGTGTTCGTGAGGAAGCGGTAGGAGTCCCCTATCTTTCCTCCCACGCCCTCTTGCGGGGGAGGGGGACCACCTCGCCGAAGGACGAGGTGGTGGAGGGGGCGCAAGGCGGCTACAGAGATCGATGGCGCGGGCCACGGCGAGAAAACGCAACGCCTCCACGACGAAAGGCGCGACGAATACATGGTCCGGGCCGGCTACCGCATCGTGCGGGTCTCGGCAGCCGAAGTGATGCGCGACCCGGACGAAGTCGCGCAAGGGATCGTCGATATGGCGAGAACGCCGAGCAACCGTTGACGCCGCCTTGCGCCCCCTCCGTCACGGCGCGAGAGGGCGCCGCGCCACCTCCCCCGCAAGCGGGCGCGGGAGGATAGACGACACGATCAGCCGAGCCGTGTCCGAAACCATTCGGCGAGCGCCGATTCGCCGAGGGCGCCGGCGGCGACCGATTCAACGATCTTGACGGCCTCGACCGGGTCGAACCTCAACTGGGTTCCGTTGTCGGCGAGGAACAGGCGCGCGATGACCCAGCCGGTGCGCTTGGCGCCGTCCACGAAGCCGTGGTTGCGCGCGATTCCGTAGAGATAGGACGCCGCCAGATCGGCCGCGTCAGGCTCGCCGTAGACCGCGAGATTCGGGCGCGCCAGGACCGATTCCACCAGCCCACGATCGCGACCGCCGTCCGCCCCACCGTGTTCGGCCAGCTGCCGGTCGTGTACGGCCCAGACCACGTCCAAGCCCACCCATCGCCATTCGGTCACCGGGCGAGCGCCTTCAGAACCTCCCGGTCGTCGTGCATGATCGCTTCGGCGAGGCGAAGCTGGCGTTCGAACTCAGGATTGTACGGCGTCAGCCGATAGCCGCCATCCGGGGCCTCGGTGAGATAGACAGTGTCGCCCTTGGCCACCTTCAGGCGCGCCATGGCCTCCTTGGTCAGGATGAAGCCGGCCGAAGACCCGACGGTGGTGACCTTGAAAGCGAGCATGACCGATTTCCGAGTATATAATAAACATTATATAGCTCGGATCGACAGGTTTCAAGACCAAGCTTCGGCCGGCGCGTCATCGGCCTCGACCTGGTCGCCCTATCGGCGAATGGCGGCTCTCGACCCATCTGCGACCTTTCCGAAGTCCGCAAAGCGGTTACCTGGCAGCGCGTACGGCTCGTTCCGAGATCGGCGGAGCCTCCTCAACATCAGCGTTCGTCGCGAGGTCTGGCTCGCCACTCACCAGCGGGCGCCTTACGGGCTGCGGCGTCCGCCGAACCGCAACGGCATGGCCAGTTCGCCGTCGCCGACCGGTTTGCAGTTTACCAACCTCGGGCGGAACCGCGCGTTGTCATGAGCCTGATCGCGGCAGCATCCATGGCCGGTTCGTTGGGCGGGCCGCCCGACACGTTGCCGTCCTTGGCCAATCCGTCGATGCCGACGCGGCATCGCACGACCATGCGGAAGTCCGATCCCGCCAGGCGGGCCGGAGCCGACCGGTAGAGCGCGTCCGAGTCTTTCGAGGTAGGGCGCGTGAGCCAGGACGGGTCGTTCGGATCGTGGCTCCAGAACATATCGCTATCGACGTAGCCAACCGTCCGGAGGGTGGTCATACCGGGGACGAGGCCTTCCAGGAACTGCGGACAGACCGCCTCCGCCCGGGATCGGAGTGTCTCGACCTTCGCCGCGTCGAGGCGAGGCGCCGTCGTCGGGGCGCAGCCCGTCAGGCGTGGTCCTGCCGCCACATTGCAGCGGAACACCACCTTGCCCGACGCCATCGACGCGGCGGTCGCGTCGCCATGGCTCGGGCAGATGCCGAGCGCCGCGAGCGCCGTGGCGCCAAAGAGGATATCCCGCGTCCTCAACTTCTCGACTCCGAGTCTCGCCCGCCCACAGGCTGAAGCCGTCTCCTCGAACTGCGTCGCTGAAGCGAGCGAAGCGACTATAGCGCTTGGTTCCCGTGGCCGACAGCGGCGTGGACTCGCGCTGGATCAGCCATCCTGGTGAGGGGGCGGAGATCCTGGTCGTGCGGGTCCATTTTGACAATTCCCGGTCAGGTGATCCGAGGACCGTCAGAAGCAGCGTGGGTGGTAGAGTCCGCAACCCCAAGGTAGACGCCCAGAGCCACCCGCAAGCCGTGCTGAATTGCAATTCAGGCCGCCGGCCCCCTACGCCACAAACGCCCACCCGGCGATGACCACGCCGCCCGCCGCGAGGGCCAGGGCCGAGAACCAGGGCCAGCGGCGATGGAGAATGATCGAGAGGGTGGCGATGGCGATCGACATGTGCAGAAGGGTCGAGGCGATGACCAGCCAGCCATGCCGCTTTTCGTGGACCTCGGCTTCCTCGCTGTATTTGTCGCGGGCCGCCTCGAAACCCTTGGCCTGCTTCTGGATGCCGCCCTGTTCCTTGCCGTTCTGGGCGGCGGTCTTGGCGTAGACAGCGGCCTTTGGGCCGCCCTGGTCGGCGGCCAGGGCGTAGAGATTCTTCTTCATGCTCTTGGCCTGGAAGAAGTTCCAGGCGTCGGTCGCCTGGTTCTGCTGCAGCACCGCGGTGTTCTTGTCGACGATGGTCTTGTCGCCCTCGGTCGATTCGAGGCTGGCGCAGATCGCCGCCACCACCGCCAGGATGGCGATGGTCATCGTCACCTGCGAGAGCAGCGGGTCCTTGCGCTCGACGGCCTCGGCGGCCTGTTCAGCGCTCTCGCGGGCCTCCATTTCTTCCAGCGGCGAATCCGACATCGCGGCTATCCCCCCTTGTTGTTCAACGTCGCCTGGGCGGCGGCCAGGCGGGCGATCGGCACGCGATAGGCCGAACAGCTCACATAATCGAGACCAACCGTCTCGCAAAAGGCGATCGAGGCCGGATCGCCGCCATGCTCGCCGCAGATGCCGAGTTTGAGATCCGGCCGTGCCGCGCGACCACGCTCGGCGGCGATGCGGATGAGTTCGCCGACCCCCTCGACGTCCAGGGAGACGAAGGGGTCTTTCTCGAAAATCCCCTTGTCGATGTAGGCGTTGAGAAAGCGCCCGGAGTCGTCGCGGCTGATGCCGAAGGTCGTCTGGGTGAGGTCGTTGGTGCCGAAGGAAAAGAATTCCGCGCCCCTGGCGAGATCGGCGGCCCGCAGCGCGGCGCGGGGAAGTTCGATCATCGTGCCGACACGATACTCGATCACCCGGCCGCGCTCGGCCATCACCTCACGGGCCACCCGATCGGTGAGGGCGCGCAGGAAGTCCATCTCCTCGCCCTTGGCGACCAGGGGATGCATGATCTCCGGACAGGGTGCGGCGACGCCCGACGCGGCGACCTCGCAGGCCGCCTCGACGATGGCGCGGACCTGCATTTCATAGATTTCCGGATAGGCCACGCCGAGCCGGCAGCCGCGGTGGCCCAGCATCGGGTTGCTCTCGCGCAGCTCCCGTGCGCGCTGCATCAGCTTGGCCGCGTCCAGGCCCGTGGCTCTGGCCACGTCGGCCAGTTCCTCTTCCGTGTGGGGAAGGAATTCGTGCAGCGGCGGATCGAGCAGGCGGAAGGTGACGGGATAGCCTTCCATGATCCTCAGCAGCTCGATGAAGTCGCCGGTCTGCATCGGATGAATCTTGGCCAGGGCGGCGCGGCGGCCGGCTTCGTCGTCGGCGAGAATCATCTCGCGCACGGCGGCTATCCGTGCCTCGTCGAAGAACATGTGTTCGGTGCGCACCAGGCCGATGCCCTCGGCGCCGAACCGGCGGGCTGCGCGGGCGTCCACGCGGGTTTCGGCGTTGGCGAGGACCTTCAGCCGGCGGATTGAATCGGCCCAGCCCATCAGGGTCGCGAAGTCACCGGACAGTTCCGGCTCGACCATCCGCGCCGCGCCGGCCAGGACCTCGCCGCGAGAACCGTCGATAGTGATCACCTCGCCGGCCCGGACCACCCGCCCGCGAACCCTCATCTCCCCGGCCCTGATGTCGATCTGGAGTTCGCCGGCCCCGGACACGCAGGGCCGGCCCATGCCCCTGGCGACGACGGCGGCGTGACTGGTCATGCCGCCCCTTGCGGTGACGACGCCACGGGCCGCGTCCATGCCGCGGATATCCTCGGGCGAGGTTTCCTCGCGGACCAGGATCACCGCCTCCCCTGCCCCACCTTCGCGCACGGCGGCTTCGGCCGTGAACACCACTCGGCCGGTCGCCGCGCCGGGGGAGGCCGGCAGGCCGGTGACAATGACGTCGCGCTCGGCGGCCGGGTCGATGGTCGGGTGCAGAAGCTGATCGAGCGAGGATGGCTCGACGCGCAGGATCGCCTCCTCGCGGGTGATTACGCCCTCGGCGGCGAGATCGACGGCGATCCTCAGCGCGGCCCGGGCGGTGCGCTTGCCGCTTCGGGTCTGCAGCATGAACAGCCGTCCGCGTTCGACCGTGAACTCGATGTCCTGCATGTCGCGGTAGTGGCCTTCGAGCCGGGCCACCGCCTCGCGAAACTCGCCGAACACCTCGGGCATCGCCTCTTCCATGGAGGGCGAGCGATCACCCATCTCTTCCCGCGCCGCGCGGGTGAGGGGCTGGGGCGTGCGGATGCCGGCGACCACGTCCTCGCCCTGGGCGTTGATCAGAAATTCACCGTAGAGCCGGGCTTCTCCGGTGGAGGGGTTGCGGGTGAAGGCGACGCCGGTGGCGCTGGTCTCGCCCATGTTGCCGAAGACCATGGATTGCACGTTGACGGCGGTCCCCCAGGCCTCGGGGATGCCGTGCATGCGGCGATAGAATTGAGCCCGATCGTTCATCCAGCTGGCGAACACCGCGCCGATCGCGCCCCACAGCTGATCCTGGGGATCCTGAGGAAACGGCCGGCCGAGATCGCGCAGGACCGCCGCCTTGTACTCATCGACCACCGCCGCCCAGTCGTCGGCCTCGAGGGCGGTGTCGATGGTCACCGCCAGGGCGTCCTTACGGTCGTCGAGAATCTCCTCGAACATGTGGTGGTCGAGGCCGAGGACGACGTTGGAGTACATCTGGATGAAGCGGCGGTAGCTGTCGAAGGCGAACCGCCGGTCGCCGGCGAGGTTCGCGAGACCCTCGACCGTCTCGTCGTTGAGGCCGAGATTGAGCACCGTGTCCATCATTCCCGGCATCGAGGCGCGGGCGCCCGAACGCACCGACACCAGCAGGGGATTCTCCGCCGCGCCGAATTGCTTGCCGGTGAGCGATTCGACCCCCGCCAGGGCGGTGGCGACCTGTTCCCTCAGGCCCGGAGGAAACGCCTTCCCATCCCGGTAATAGTGGTTGCAGGCCTGGGTGGTGACCGTAAAGCCGGGGGGCACCGGCAGACCCAGCGAAGACATTTCGGCCAGATTCGCGCCCTTCCCGCCCAGCAGTTCCTTCATCGAGGCGTCGCCGCCGGCGGCCCCGCCTCCGAAGGCGTAGACCCAACGCGAAGAAGGCGGCGCGGCGGTCATCATCGTTCTTTCGGGATCAACCTGGAATCCGGGTGAAGTCGGCCACGCGGCGCATCTCGTCGCGCACGCCCAGCAAGAGCCGCAACCGGTTATCCCGTTCCAACGGGTCCCCGGAATTGACCATCACCGTCTCGAAGAAGGCGTCGATCGGGGCTCGCAGCGCGGCCATCGCGACGTTGGCGCCGTGAAAATCATCGGCGCGCAGCGCCGCGTCGATCCTCGGCCGCACCGCTTCGAGCGCCAAGAGCAAGGCCGCCTCGGCCGGCGGAGCGCCCGCCCCGTGCGTCGGCGGTCCGACCGGAAGCGATCCCTTTTTCACCTCCGCGTCGAGGATCTGACGGCTTCGCTTGTCGGCGGCGAGAAGGTCGGAACCCTCGCCCGTCCGCAGGAAACCGTCCAGCGTCTCGACGCGCCGGGCGATGCGGGCGACATCGTCGTCGCCGAGGCCGAGGATGGCCTCGCACACCTCGACGGGATGACCCCGATCGCGCAGAAGGGCCTTCAATCGATCGAGGACGAAAGCGAGCACCTCTTCGATCCAGGCGGTGTCTTCGGCCCGCCGCCAAAACGCCAGCGACTCTTCGGGACCCCCCTCGAAGGCGCCCTGAAAGGTCGCCGACAGCAGATCGACGCCGGCGATCTCGGCGGCGGGATCCTCGAAGGCGGCCAGCGCCTCGCGATAGGTGAGGTTGTTCAGCCGCGAATCGGTGACCCGCCGGACGATCGCCGCCGCCGCGCCCGCGCCGGCCAGGGCGATGAGCGGCCGGAGCTTCAGCGGCTGGTCGGTGGCCAAGGCGATGCGGATGAGGCCCAACGCCGTGCGCCGCAACGCGAAGGGATCGCGTGATCCGGTCGGCTTCTCGCCGATCTCGAAAAAACCGACCAGGGTGTCGAGCTTGTCGGCCAGGGCGACGGCCATGGCCACGGGGTCGGTGGGCACGGTGTCGCTGGGACCCAGAGGCTTGTAGTGGTCCCGAATGGCCGTCCCGACGCCGACATCCAGGTCTTCGGCGGCCGCGTAGTAACCGCCCATGATCCCCTGGAGTTCGGGAAACTCGCCGACCATGGCCGAGGCGAGGTCGGATTTGGCCAGCCTCGCCGCCTGGGCCGCGACGGCGGCCTCGGCGCCGATCAGCGGCGCGATCCATCGCGCCAAGGTTTCGATTCGAAGGGCCCGCTCCCAGAGTGTTCCGAGCTTGGCGTGAAAGATGACGCCCTTCAGCCGTTCGAGACGGGCCTCAAGGCTGGTTCGGCGGTCCTCGTCCCAGAAGAAGCGCGCATCCTCCAGCCGGGCGGCCAGGACCCGGGCGTTGCCCGCCGCGATCAGGGCGCCGCCATCGGCCGGTTCGATGTTGGCGATGCAGACGAAGTGGGCGGCCAGGCCGCCGGCCGGCGCGCGCACGGCGAAATAGCGCTGGTGGGTTCGCATCGAGGTGCGGATGACCTCGGCGGGCAGGTCGAGAAAGCGCGCGTCCATGTGTCCGAAAATCGCGACTGGCCATTCGGCGAGTCCGGCCAGTTCGTCGGCGAGGCCGTCATCCTCGACCAGCTCGAGGCCCCGCTCCACGCACACGGCGCGGGCGCCGTTCAGAACGCGGCGCTTGCGATCGGCCGCATCGAGGATCACGAAATGTCCGGCGAGAGCCTCGCGATATTCGTCGAAGTCGCGCGCCCGGAAAGGCCGGCGCAATCCCATGACGCGGTGGCCCTCGCTGAGATCGGCGCTCTCCATGCCTCCCACGGACAGCGGCACGACGGCGCGGTCGAACACGCAGAGGATGCGTTGGAGCGGACGCACCCAGCGCAGATCACCGGCGCCCCAGGTCATCGACTTGGGCCAAGGGAAGCCGCGGATGATGGCCACGGCCGCCTCCGCGATGATGTCCGCCGTGGATCGACCGCCGCGCGAGATCATCCCGAAATGGGCTCCATCGCGTAAGACGAGATCCTCGCGCCTCACTCCCGCCGAACGCAGAAAGCCCTCGATGGCCGCCTCGGGGGCGCCGACCCTCGGACCCTTGCGCTCTTCGTGGCGATGCGGCTGCCTGGCGGGGAGCCCGTCCACGACCAGGGCCAGGCGGCGCGGCCCGGCGAAGGCCGATAGCGATTCGAATCCCAGATCCGCCGCCGTCAGCGCCTCGCGGGCCAGGCGCTCGAAGTCGCGGGCCGCACCGGCCTGCATGCGCGCCGGTATCTCCTCGGAAAACAGTTCGAACAGCAGCTGGGGCATCAGGCGCCCGGCGCCCCGAGCTGGACCCAGGCCTGGGCGCAGGCTTTGCACAGATCGCGGACGCGGCTGATGTAGCTCTGACGCTCGGCCACCGCGATGGCGCCGCGGGCGTCCATCAGGTTGAACAGGTGCGATGCCTTCAGCACGTGGTCGTAGGCCGGCAACACCAGGGGCTGGCCCTGCCGTCCGCGCGCCGCGAGCAGGCGCGGAACCTCTCGCTCCATGTCTTCGAATTGGCGCCGCAGGACGGGGACGTCGGCGGTTTCCTGCTCGAACGACGAGAACTGGCGCTCGTTTTCCAGGAACACCTGCCCATAGGTCTTGAAGTCCGGGCTCTGAGGGTCGTTGAACGCCAGATCATAGACGTTCTCGACACCCTGGACGTAGAGGGCCAGCCGCTCCAGCCCATAGGTGAGTTCGCCGGCGACCGGAAACACGTCCAGGCCGCCGATCTGTTGGAAATAGGTGTATTGGGTAATCTCCATCCCGTCGCACCACACCTCCCAGCCCAGACCCCAGGCGCCGACGGTGGGATTTTCCCAGTCATCCTCGACGAAGCGGAGGTCATGAATCGCGGGATCGATCCCCACCGACTCCAGCGAAGCGAGGTAGAGCGCCTGCATGTCGGGCGGATTGGGCTTCAGCATCACCTGATACTGATGAAACTGGCGCAGCCGGTTGGGGTTCTCGCCATAGCGGCCGTCGGCCGGTCGCCGGGACGGCTGGACGTAAGCGGCGCGCCAAGGCTCGGGGCCAAGCGCCCGCAGCACGGTCGCCGGATGCAGGGTGCCGGCCCCCACCTCGACGTCGTAGGGCTGAAGGATCACGCACCCCCGCGCGCCCCAGAAGGCATTGAGCGCGAGGATCAGATCCTGGAACGACAGGGGCGCGGCGGCGGTCATTCAAGGTTGCGAGAAGTGATCCCGAAAGGCGCGAAAAAAGGTCGGCGAGCTATAGGACCCGCCGTCCCGAGCCACAAGCCGAGACGCCGCGCGTCACCCGGCGGGAAGAGTCATGTCCGGCGGCACGAGCACCTTGTCGATCACGTAGATATAGCCGTTGCTGGCGTGGATGTCGGATTGGATGACATCGGCGCCGTTGACCTTGATCGGATCGCCGCTGCCATCGATCTGCAGCTTGCTGGTCTCGACCGACACGACCGGTCCCTTGGCCCCCTTTATCTTGGCGGCGTCGAGGGGAAGGTTCACCAGATGGTAGATCAGCAGTTTCTGGAGCGTCGGCAGGTTCGCCGGCTTCATCAGGAAGGCGACCTGACTGGCCGGCAGAGCCTGGAACGCTTCATCCGTGGGCGCGAACACGGTGATGTTCGGCGTCGTCTTCAGCACCGTGGTGAGCTTGGTCACATCGAGCGCCTTGAGCAGGGTGGTGAAATGCCCCGAGCCTTGCAGGGTGGACACGATATCGCCGCTGACCACCACGTGTGGCGAAGCGGGAAGCGTGCCAGTCGGTGATGATGGCGCGACCGCCGTCGGCGGAGCCGGCATGGCGGTGGCGGCCGGCTGGGCGACCGCGACCAGAGGGCCGACCAGCAAGGCGGACGCGCCGGCGGCGAGGATCAATCGATTGAGCTGCATGGATTTCCTTGAAGGCTGAGGGCGTCTCCCGATGGACGCCCCTTCGAGAGCCTTAAGCAGACGAAATCGGAACGCGTCAATTGCCGGCGGGATCGGTCCGTTTGCCGGCGTTGGACATCGGCTTGCCGTAGCGCGCGCGGTTGGCCGCGGTGTCGGGGACCGGGCCGTTGGTAACCTGGGTATTGTCGCCGGTCTTGAGCGCCCGGGCCTGATCGGAAGTGACCTGTGAGTTGTCCAGCACCGTGGCGTTGGTGTCGGTCGCCGCGCCGGCCATCGCCGAGCCGTTTTCGGGCGGCATCGGGGCCTGGTTCCGATCGTTCATCGGCGCCGACATCGAGTCGTTCGGCTGCGCCTGATAGAGGGCCGCGCCGACCGCGAAAGCCGGAAGCGACAGCAGGGCCGCCGCTGCCGCGGCGACGGTGAGCATGCGGGAGGGGGACATGGGAATTCCTTGGGTTGGCGAGTTGACCGGAGAAGACCGGCGCCTGCATCTACGCTTCAAGGCGTCCTCGGTTGCTCCGATCACGGGTTCGTGAACTGCGGCTGGACCATGGGCGCCCAGGAAACAGGCGCCCGAACGCGAACGGCGCCTATCGGACGCGCGTCGAAGCCAAACCCTCACGATAGGCCGGTCGCCCGGTGAGCGGGCGCGGAACGCCGGAGTTAACCTCGCCGCTGACGACGACGGGCGCGCCGAAGATTCCCAGTTTGGACGCGGAGGGCGATACGAATGAAAATGATCGTGGCGGTGGTCAAGCCGTTCAAGCTCGACGACGTGCGCGAAGCGCTCGTCGCCGCCGGTGTCGAGGGTCTGACGGTCTCCGAGGTCAAGGGTTATGGCCGCCAGAAGGGTCAGACCGAGATCTATCGGGGGGCCGAATACCAAGTGAACTTCGTGCCCAAAGTTAAGCTCGAGGCGGTCGTCGATGACGCCGAAGTGGCCGGGGCGATCGAGGCCATCAGGGCGGCCGCCGCCACCGGCAAGATTGGCGACGGCAAGATTTTCGTCCTCGACGTCGAGGGCGCGGTGCGAATCCGGACCGGCGAAAACGGTTCGGCGGCCCTCTAGCCCGCCATCATCGCGACAAGGGGACAACAACGATGAAGTCACATACATTGCGGCGGCTGGCGGAGACGATCGTGGCCGCCCTGACCATCGGCGCACCGCTCGCCGCCATCGCCCAGACCGTCGGAGCGGGGGCGCCCACCAAGATCGACAGTGGCGACACGGCCTGGATGCTCACCTCATCACTCCTGGTGCTGATGATGACCATTCCGGGTCTCGCCCTGTTCTACGCCGGCATGGTGCGCAAGAAGAACATCCTCGCCACCCTCGCCCAGAGCTTCGGCGCGACGGCGGTGATAACCATTGTCTGGATGGTCGTCGGCTATTCCATCGCCTTCACCGGCTCCGGCGCCTTCATCGGTGACTTCAAGTACATCCTGCTGGCGCCCATGGGATTGAATTCGGTGAGCCCGCTCGCCCCGACGATCCCCGAAACCGTCTACATGATGTTCCAGATGACCTTCGCGATCATCACCCCCGCCCTGATCGCCGGCGCCCTGGCCGACCGGATGAAATACTCCGCCTTCCTGCTGTTCATGGCCGCCTGGCTCGTGCTCGTCTATTGCCCGATCGCTCACTGGGTGTGGGGCGGAGGCTGGCTAGGCGCCAAGGGCGCGCTCGACTACGCCGGGGGCACCGTCGTTCACCTCAACGCCGGCACGGCCGGACTGATCACCGCCCTGATGCTCGGCAAGCGCAAGGGTCTGGGCACGGAGAACATGGCGCCGCACAACCTCGCCTATAGCGTGATCGGGGCCTCGCTGCTCTGGGTCGGCTGGTTCGGCTTCAACGCCGGCTCGGCGCTGACCTCGAATGTCAACGCCGGCATGGCCATGGTCGCGACGCAGGTCGCCACCGCCGCCGCGTCCTTGTCGTGGATGGCGGCCGAGTGGATCATCGCCAAGAAGCCATCGGTGCTCGGCATGGTCTCCGGCGCGGTCGCCGGCCTGGTGGCGATCACGCCGGCCTCCGGCTTCGTCGATCCCAGGGGCGCCCTGGTCATCGGCGTGGCCGCCGGCATCGTCTGCTACATCGCGGCGGTCCACGTGAAGAAGATGATCGGCTACGACGACTCTCTCGACTGCTGGGGCGTGCACGGCGTCGGCGGCGCCCTCGGGGCGATCATGACCGGCATGTTCGCCAGCAAGGCGATCAACCCTTCCGGCGCGCCCAAGGGCGGCTGGCTGATCGACGGCAACATCGGTCAGATGATCCTTCAGTTCGAGGACGTCGGGGCGGTCTTCGCCTACTGCGCGGCGGTTACTTTCCTGATTCTGCTGGTGCTGAAATACACCATCGGCATCCGGGTGAGCGACGAAGTCGAAATGGAGGGCCTCGACATTAACCTGCACGGCGAGGTCGTGCACGGCTGAGGGTCAGGCGCCCGCCAGACGGCAGCGGCGGATCCACCAGTCCGGGCGATCGTCCCTCAGACGCGCCGCCAGCCTGGAGGCGTCCGCCGTGTCGTGGCAGAGCGCGAAGCAGGTCCCTCCTGAACCCGACATCCGCGCCATGAGGACCTGGGGCCGCGTGCGCAAGAGAGCCAGCGCCTCGCCGATTTCGGGGCGCAGTCGAACCGCCGGCGCCTCAAGGTCGTTGCGCGCGCGACCGAGGTACCGCGCCACGTCTTCCGCCGTCGCCAACTCCCGCGACCCTCGCGGCGGCTTGATCGGACCCACCGCGCCGATTTCGTCGAAGGCGGCATAGACGGCCGCGGTTGCGATGCGGACGCCGGGGTTGACCAGGACCGCATCGAGGTCGGGCAGCCCCGACGCGGCGGCCAGCACCTCGCCCCGGCCACGCGCCAGGGTGGCGGCGCCGGCCAGGCAGGCCGGGACGTCCGAGCCCAAGCTCGACGCGATGCGCCGGCAGGCGGCGCCGGCGGCGCCGGCGGCGAGGACCTCGTTCAGCAAGCGAAGCGTCGCCGCCGCGTCGCTCGAACCGCCGCCAAGCCCGGAAGCGACCGGGAGAGTTTTATGCAGCACGAGGCCGCAGGATCTCACCCGCGTCTCCACCGCGCCCAGGAAGGCGTCCCGGGCGCGGAGGACGAGGTTGCCGCCCTCGCCCGCCAGGTCGCCGGCGAAGGGGCCTTCGACCTGGAAATTCATCTCGCCCGGCCGAAACACCACCCGGTCGCCGATGTCGGCGAAGACCATCAGGCTGCGGATCGGGTGATAGCCGTCGAGCGCCTTGGCGCCCACGTGCAGGAAGAGGTTGACCTTCGCCGGCGCGAAGTTCTCCAGGTCCATCGACGGAGGCGGCGCTATTGGTGGGCGACGACCGCGGGTCGGGTCGGGCCGCCCAGTCCCGAGGCCAGTTTCGCCTCGACTTCGGCCTTGGTCTTGGCCGTGGGCGCCAGTGTCAGCACGCGGCGCCATTGGTACTGGGCCTCGGTCCGCCGCCCGACCCGCCAGTAAGCGTCGCCAAGGTGATTGTTGACGTCCGGATCGGCGGGCTCGAGCTGAACAGCGGCTTCGAGCTTGTCCACGGCGGTCTTGTAGTCGCCCATCCGGTAGTAGCCCCAGCCCAGAGAATCGAGCATCGCGCCGGACTGGGGATCGAGATTGACCGCCTTCTGGACCATGGCCAGGGCTTCCGGCAGCCGCTCTCCGCGGTCGATCCACGAGTAGCCGAGGAAATTGAGCAGTTCGGGCTCGTCGGGCTTCATCTTGAGAGCGGCGGCGAGGTCGATCTCGGCGTCGGCCCAGCGCCCCGCCTGCTCGAGCGAAACCGCCCGCATATAGAGCAGCCGCCAATCGGCCCTGGGTCCGGCCGCGGTGATCAGGGCGTCGAGGACCTTGATCGATTCGTCGTAGCGGTCATTCGCCCGGAGTATATCGGCGAGGATGATCGAGGCGTCCTGATTGGCCGGATCTTGGGCGACGGTCTCCCCGGCGATCTTCAGGGCGGCATCCTTGTCGCCGTTCTGCTGGTAGCTCCAGGCGAGCTTGCCGCGGACGGCGACGTACTGATCGGAGCCCGGCTTGGGTCTCTCCCAGGCGGCGCGGGCAGCCTCGGGATCTCCGGCGCCGGTGAGGATGTCGCCGGCCAGCATCCACGCCTCGTCGCGGCTGGGATCGAGGCGCAGGGCCAGCCGCAGATAGGCGAGCGCGATCTCCTCCTGCTTGCCGATCATCAGGGCCGTGGCCGGCGCGATGATCGCCTCGGCGGCTCCCTGCCGCAGCGATGGCGGCGGCGGCGGCGGCTTATGGGCGGCGGCCCTGGCCCGAGCGCGTCCGATCGTCTCGTCGGCGGGGTTGCGCGCGAGGGCGGAATCATAAATCGCGATGGCCTCGCCAGCGCGCCCACGCCGCTCGAGCATCTCGCCCAGCGTCGCGCTGGCGATGCCGCCCGGGTCGCCCGAGCCGATCAGGGCGCGGTAGGCGGTCTCCGCTTCCACGTATCGTCCGGCGCGCTCGTAGAGCTTGCCCTGATCGAGGCTCGCGAAGAATTGGGAGATCGGCTCGCCGGCGATCACCGGCCGAACGAATGAAGCCTCCACGTCACCGGCCGCCGCCGCCGCCCACGGCGCCAGGAGCGCGGCGGCGGCGCGGTGCGGGGCGCCGACATCGGGGCCGGTGAGAATGGCGCGGGCCTTGCGGGCGTCGCCCTGGGCCAGGGCAGCGACGCCGCGCACGAGAGCGCCGAGCTGGCGCAACCCTGGCTCGGCATCGGCATCCGCCCCGAGCGGGGCGAGGCTCGCGGCCTTGTCCACATCGCCGGCCATCAAGGCGGCGGTGAAGGCTCGGGATTCCAGAAAGCTCGCGCCGGCCGCGCCCTGGCCGCTGGCGGCGCGGCCGAAGTAGTCGGCCGCCGCTTCGCCGTGGCCACGGTTGATCGCCGCCTGGCCGGCGAGGAAGAGACCGTAGGAGGAAGCGCCGTCTTCCGGCCGCGCGACCGCGACGGCCCCTCCGGATCGCGCCTGACCCGGCCCCGTGGCGCAGGCGGCGAGAGCGACAATCGATCCGAGGGCGATCAGTACGGAGAGGGGGCGCATGAGCATCCCTTGGCCCCTAAATGTGGCGCCGACAAGGGCGCGACCGGCCGGGCCGAGGTGGTCACATGTTCGGATAGTTCGGTCCGCCGCCTCCCTCGGGGGTCGTCCAGAGAATGTTTTGCGACGGGTCCTTGATATCGCAGGTCTTGCAGTGGACGCAATTCTGGGCGTTGATCTGGAAGCGGGGATTGGCGCCGGACTCGTCGTAGAGCACCTCGTAGACGCCAGCCGGACAGTAGAGCCTCGCCGGCTCCGCGTAACGTGGAAGGTTGACCGCGATCGGAATGGACGGGTCGATCAGCTTTAGATGGGCCGGCTGATCTTCCTCGTGGTTGGTGGCGGACAAAAAGACGCTCGACAGCTTGTCGAAGCTGAGAATACCGTCCGGCCTGGGATAGACGATCGGCTTGTAGTCCTTGGCCAGGCCCGTCGATTCCGCGTCGGTCTTGCCGTGCCGGAGGGTTCCGAACAGTGAAAGGCCGCCGGTGAGGTTGGTCATGTTGAGGTCGAGCATGACCAGAGCGCCGCCGAGCCAGGTGCCCAGCCGCGACCACAGCGGCTTGGCGTTACGGACGAGATAGAGTTCCTTGCGGACCCAGGATTTATCGTAGGCGGCCTGATATTCGGCCAGCGCATCGCCCGAGCGTCCGGCCCGGAGGGCGCCGAACGCCGCCTCGGCGGCCATCATCCCGGTCTTCATGGCGTTGTGGCTGCCCTTGATGCGCGGCAGATTCACGAAGCCGGCCGAACAGCCGATGAGAACGCCGCCGGGGAAGCTCAGCTTCGGAACCGACTGGTAGCCGCCCTCGGTGATCGCCCGGGCGCCATAGGCGATCCGTTTGCCGCCGAGCAGATGGCGGGCGACGGCGGGGTGATGCTTGAGCCGCTGGAATTCGTCGAATGGCGACAGCCATGGATTCTTGTAGTTCAGGTGGACCACCAAGCCGATGGCGACGTAGTGATCGCCGAAATGGTACATGAAGCCGCCGCCGCCGGTATGATCGTCGAGCGGCCAGCCCACGGTGTGCTGGACAAGGCCCGGCTGGAAATTCCCGCTTGGAACCTGCCAGATCTCCTTCAGTCCGATGCCGAACTTCTGCGGCTCCTTTCCTTCGCAGAGGCCGAACCTGGCCTGGATCTGTTTAGCCAGCGAACCGCGCACGCCTTCGGCGATGAAAGTGTATCTGGCGCGCAGCTCCAGGCCGTTCTGGTAGTCGGCTCTGGGTTCGCCGTCCTTGCCGATTCCGAACACCCCGGCGACCACGCCCCTGAGCGCGCCGGCCTCGTCGTAGAGGGCTTCCGAAGCCGCCATGCCGGGATAGATCTCGACCCCCAGCGTCTCGGCTTGGCCCGCCAGCCACCGGCAGAGGTTGGCGAGGGAAGCGATGTAGTTGCCGTGGTTGTGCATGAACCTCGGCATCGGGAACATCGGTATGTCGATATCTCCCTGGGGTCCGAGGGCGAGGAACCGGTCCCGGGTCACCGCCGTCTCGAGCGGCGCGCCCTTGTCCTTCCAATCCGGAAACAGCTCCTTGAGGGCCCTTGGAT
>Ga0209483_1000881_pt1 | contig 24352 bp, 20 predicted proteins | sample NGEPerA_FD_184508 | JGI IMG/M metagenome (GOLD analysis project Ga0209483, IMG submission 184508) | Arctic peat soil microbial communities from the Barrow Environmental Observatory site, Barrow, Alaska, USA - NGEE PermafrostL2-A... | ecosystem: Environmental > Terrestrial > Soil > Wetlands >... | reverse complement strand
GCTGCGCATGTCCGCTGCCGCCAAGGCCGATGGCTTCAAAGTGATGGTCGGCTGTATGTTGGCAACGTCGCTGGCCATGGCACCGGCTTTTATCGTCGCCCAGAATGCTGACTATGTGGATTTGGACGGGCCTTTGTTGTTGGCTAAAGACCGCAGCCCAGCCATCACTTATCTCAATGGGATGATGACGCCACCGCCAACTGCTTTATGGGGCTAAGCTTCACCAAATTGAAAACGGCTACAGCCAATCCAACACCAGCAATTGCCGCCATCGCTAAAAAGGCCTTGCCGCCTGCCCATTCAAAAAGCGGGCCGGAAAACCATTGTGCGCCAGACAAAAGCAAGCCTGATGCAAAAGCCGTATAAACCCCCTGTGCTGTGTTGCGCAGGTTTTGCGGCACATTGAGACGGATGAAATGCATCAGCGCAAGATATGTTAGCGCAAATGAAATACAATGCAGCAGTTGCAGCATAAGGATCGGCCAAAACCCAGTCGCATAGCTCATGGCCAACCAGCGCAACGTTGTGCCGAAAAGGCCGATGCACAATAGCTGCGCTAAAGGAACACGGTCGAGAATATAAACCGAGCAGAAAAATAGCGTGGCTTCCGCCAAAACCGCTGATGACCACAAAAGTCCGATGGCGAAGGTAGAAAAGCCCAATTGTTCCCAATACACTGCACCTTCAGTATACAACATCCCATGGCTACAATTTGCCAAGCTTGCCGCTAGCAAAAACACGGTGAAGCGAGAGGCAAACAAAAATTTAAACGCCTCGCGCAACTTAACGGGCGAAACCAGCGGCACGTGGCTTGGGTGCGGCGGTTCGGGCGGCAATATCCAGGTCGCTATTGCTGAAATCAATTGCGCGCCCGCAATCAGCGCCATTGCGTAATGGATCGGTACCACAGTCAACAAAGCGCCAGAGCCAAGGCTTCCCACCAAAAAACTCAAAGAGGCCCAATGTCTGATACGGCCATAGTCAAGGCCAACTTTAGAGGCTGCCTCCACACTAAAACCCTCAGTCAACGGAAAAACCGGCGAGAATAAAAATGCAGCCAAAGCGCCGATCATCAAAATAGGTTGAAAGCTGTTGCTGAGTGATAGCGCAACATAGACCAAAAACGAAACCGCGGCACATAACCGGATCACCACCAACCGATTGCCAGTATAGTCAGCGATGCCAGCAAAGATGGGCGTGCCGACAACGCGCACAATCGTCATGGCCGCAATGACCGCCGAATTTTCTGCCAATGACAGGCCTTGTGCTTGCAGCCAAAGCGGCAGGAATGGCAGTTGAACGCCATTGCCAATCATCAAAAAGGCGTAGGCCAGAGAAAAACGCGCCCTAAAGGCACTCGCAGTCACCGCTGGCCGCCATTCCGGCGGTGCGCCCACCAAATTAGAATTATTTTATGAATCTCAACCACTAACGCTCCATCTAAACCAAACATTCACCAGTTTCCACGATAAATGGCGCGTGTGGCCATTGCGCCATACGCAGGTCAGTGAGTTGTGGTGAGTATCATGAGTGAGTTGAATGTCGCGGTTCCAGCTTCGCTGGACGAAGTCTTGGGCGCTGTCAAAGAAACGGCGCGGGGCCGTTGGTTCCTTGAAAATTATGAAGCACGGTTGCGCGGCGCAGAAACCGCCCGCTTATTGCAAGCCATTAACAAGCTTGAAAGTCACGTGCTTACACAGGCTCAAGGTGGCCATGACGCGGAGATTGTCAAACATGCACGCGAAGCCATATCAGCTGCGCGCCGCGATATTGGTGCCTTAGATCCCACAGTTACGGGTCTTTCCACTGAAGCCAAGCTTTTCGCCCAATTGGCAGAAAAAGCCCGCAGCGCATTCAACGATGCGCCTCCCGTGGGACAGTCCGTCAGTCGCGCCCTGCAATTGATGGGTGAATTGGAGCAACAACTCTCAGACTCTCAAGCGGATGCAACGTCTTCTGTGGTTAACCTGACGGCAAAGCCCGCGCAGTTCTTTAAGCAAGATGAAGCCATCTTCGAACCGGCCCCAAAACAGGCACCGGCAGCCTTGGCTGTAACACCAGAGGTCCACCCAGAAGTCAGCTCGCGTGGCGCAAAGCTTGTGGTGCAACGCCTTGGTGCACCGATTGCGCTTGAAAAACGAGCCGCCGTTGAACCCCAGCTGCAACCCATTGTTGCCGCTCCCGTCCCGACACCTGCGCCTGCAACAGCCGCAGCCGAAACACCAAACAAGAGCCGCATCATTGTCATCCGCCGCAAAGCCGATGAAATGGCAAATCTGCCTTTGCTTGATCACAACGAAAAGAGCGATAACATTCAGCTATCCCCGTCTGACGCCGCTTAAAGCCTTCATTTGCCAAGTTCATATAGGTTCGGGTCAGGCACGGTTACAGTGAACATAAGGTTAAATCAACCATTCGCGCGGCGCAGACTTCTGCAATGGATGGCGGTTATGCCCCTTATTGCGGCCAACAAAGCCTTTGCCGAAGACCCAATGAACACAGGCTCCCTCACCTCCATCGCACCGCGGCTGGAGATGCAAGGCAAGCTGGCCACCAAAACTGAAATTCTGACCGGGCAAAACCAAGCCCCAATGCTTACTTCTGGCTCACTGCGTGCAATTGATGGCGCGGTTGCCATGTATCAGGAAATCACCGCATCGGGTGGTTGGCCACAACTGCCCAAAACACAATTCAACAACAACTCAACCCCTGCACTCATCCATTTGTTGCGTGAGCGTTTGACCAAAGAAGGCTACCTGCAATTTGATGCAATGGCCCAGCCAGGCGCCAGCACATGGGATCAAGACCTCATCAATGCTATTACAGCCTTTCAATACAATCATGGCGCAAGGCCCACCGGGTTGGTGGACGAGCGTACCAGGCAAGAGTTGAACATCACGGCTGAATGGCGGCTGTACTCGCTTAAAGAAAACCAACCTCGCGTGGCAGAGTATTCAAAAGATTTGGGGCCGCGCTATATCGCTGTCAATATTCCTGCAGCACAGCTTGAGGCCGTTGAAAACGGCCAACTCTATTCGCGCCACAACGTTATCGTCGGCAAGCTTGATCGGCCCACACCAGCATTGGAAAGTCATGTCACGGATATTGTTTTTAATCCAACATGGAATGCGCCCGCCTCTATTGTAGCCAAAGATATTATTCCAAAAATGTTGGCTGATCCAAAATATATGGCAAAGCTTGATATCCATGTTTTTGATGGCCAGACCGGCCCGGAGATCGATCCCACTTTAGTGAATTGGCAGGTCACAGCGCCTGATCGCTATGTATTCAAACAGGCGCCGGGTGATCTCAACGCGCTGGCGCAAGTTAAGATCAACTTCGCCAATAAATACATGGTCTATATGCATGACACACCGCACCGTGAATTATTCACCACCAATAATCGCTGGGAAAGCTCGGGTTGTGTGCGTGTTGATCAGGTGAAGAAACTTATCACCTGGGTGGTGAACGGTTTGGGCGGATACGATGAAGCGAATTTCGATCCCATCATCAAAAGCCGTCAAACCCAACAACTCAAAATTCCACACGGGCCTGATGTGAGATTTATGTATCTCACCGCTTGGGCCACCGAAGACGGCCGTGTGAATTTCCGGCCAGATATTTATAAGCTAGATGGCAAGAATTTCATTCTCGGCCAGCCTGAAGCACAAGCTGTTCAATAAAACTGAATCCTAAGGCTTCGAACTTGCAAGCCTGCCATTTAATTTAGTCTAGCGCGGCGAATTCTCTTGACATTTATTCCTATCTCAATTACTGCGCTATTGTTCCCTTTCACCAAGGGTCTCGCTCATGACGGTGTTCGAGGCGAGAGGGAACCAAGGATCGTTGGTTTGGGGAAACGTACCTCAACTAACGGGTCTGCCAGTCGGCCCGCCACCACGCTTTAATTAGCGGGGTTGGTTAAACGGCTATCGTTGTTGGCTGGTGTAGAAAGCCCGGAGACGGAGCCTTCCACATCGGAGCATTGGCCCGCCAAGGATCAGAGGGTTCTACATCCTCCACCTTGGCGACAGCGGAGCGGGAGCAGCAGCAAAAACCTTGAACGCGTGGGGAAACCCAACGCATACATAGCGGGAATAGACCCGCATACGCGATGGATTACCCCACGCGCCCTTCTACCCGCAATGCTTATGCATTGTCGGGCGCCCGAAAAGCCTCTTCTTGGCTTTGCGGAAAGTTAGAATTCTCCTCCACCGGCAAATGCCTCGGTGAACAAGGGCAAAGCTGTGTGTTATTGCTTGCGCGAAAATATTGCCGGAAAAATCGAAACGTCTGATCCCGTCAACTTCAGCGTCATGAACCAAAGTGCTGCGGCCCATACGCTCAATGCAAAGGCCGCCGAAATCGTTGCGCCATAAAGTCCATACATCGGCACCAAAACTGCATTGCCGATCAAGGCTGAAACCAAGCCAATCGCCATGGGGATCAGCGGCAGATAAGGCTTTTGCGCCATCGACAAAATCAATGCGCCGGGGCCAAAGATGCTGCGGATCAAAAGTGCCGCGCATAAAATCGCTAAGGGACCAGTGGCCTTGGCGAAGGCTGGCCCCATCACCGTGAAAACAAATGGAGCCACAATGATTGTGCCCAGCAACATGGCCACGGCCGTTCCGGTGGCGGCAATGTTGGTGTGTTGGATGCGCTCTACCAATGCGCCGGGCAGGCCTTTCAGCTCAGCTTCAAATAAATGTGGCAGGCTGATTGAATAAACTGCGGTCACGCCAAAGGCAGCAAGGCTGAACAACCGCGTTGTGACGCCGAAAACTGCAAGCTCTTCATATGGCAATTGCCGCGACAGCATAAGCAAATCGAAATCGAAAAAGTAATCACCAACCAAAGCCAGCAGTGCCCAAGGCAATGCATAATACCACCAGCGCTTATGTTCACTGCCCGTGGCCTCAAGCTGTGGCACAGCAAGGATATAGCGCCAGGAGATCCATACAAAGACTGCTGCCAATGCAGCTGTTCCGATGCAAGAAAACCATAGAAGGCTAAGCACTCTATCTGCACTCGCATACCAATAAGCCAGCCCGAAGGCCGCCGCCACAATAAGTGGGCGCGCTATTCCATCGCCCGTCAAAGCCACGATGGGTCGCTTAAAGGCGATGATGATTGCGCCGGTTAAAGTCAGGAACGAGAGTGCAATGGCGGTCAGCACAACAGGTTGCCAATGCTGGGCCAAGTCCGCTGCCACGCCACCCATGTGGCTTAAAATCGGCGGGCCTAAGAAATACGCTAAAACGCCTATGACGATGGCCTGCAAACTGGCCTGTTTGAAAAAACGTCGCAACGGTGCACCATGGCCGCGCGAAGCATATTCGGGTGCGAAATAATTGGCCACAACAGGAAAGCCTAGAGGCAAAGCCACGGCCACCAGGTTCATTGCAGAAACCGCCACTGCATATTGGCCTAAGTTTTCTGCACCCATCAACCGCGCAATGCCGGCTTGCACGGCAAACATCACGCCGGCGCCAAATAGGCGGCCTGCAAACATGATGGCAGACGTGGTAAAAAGGCGGCGCGCGATGCTCAAGAGGGCTGGCTCTGGTTGGGAACGAGAATCATCACGGCAACTTATGGGCGCAGCGCCCAAGGTGCAATGAGATAAGCCATTGCGGAATCCTGTGCGTCTTGCAATGTTGGCCTTGAAAGGTGATTGCCCATGCCCATATCAGACCTACCTTCCAACGCCGCTCTTGCTGGCAGGGTGTGGCTGCCCAATGTAGGGCCCGCCGTTATAAAGGTGGAAGGGGATATGGCAGTTGATATCACCCGCAGCTTTCCCACTATGCGCGATCTGTGCGAGGCCAAGAATCCTGCTTCTGCTTTAAAGCGCGCCACGGGTAAGAAGCTAGGACCAGTGGCCGAGATTATGGCCAATGCCGATCCTAAGCGGCGCAAGAAAACGAGACCTTGGCTTTTATCTCCCATTGATCTGCAAGTAATCAAGGCAGCTGGTGTTACTTTTGCAGCGTCGATGATTGAACGTGTGATCGAAGAAAAAGCCCGAGGGGATGCATCGGCAGCCCAAGGCATCCGGGCCAAGATCAATGAATTGGTGGGTGGTGATCTACATGCCATCAAACCGGGATCGCCTGCGGCCATGGAATTGAAGTCGGCTCTCATTAAGGCAGGGGCATGGAGCCAATATCTCGAAGTGGGCATTGGGCCCGATGCAGAAATCTTCACCAAGGCGCCAGTGTTGTCTTCAGTTGGCCATAATATGGAAGTAGGAATACATCCACAGTCATCTTGGAACAACCCAGAGCCTGAGTTGGTGATGGTGGTTTCTTCCAAGGGCTCCATTGTGGGCGCCACACTTGGCAATGATGTGAACTTGAGAGACTTTGAAGGTCGTTCTGCCCTTCTGCTCGGCAAGGCCAAGGACAATAATGCCTCTGCCTCGCTCGGCCCTTTTATTAGATTCTTTGATAAGTCCTTTGGGTTGGATCAAATCCGGCAAGCTGAATTAGAAATGAAGGTGACGGGCGAGGACGGCTTTGTGATGCAGGGCCATTCAAATATGGCGCTCATCAGCCGCGACCCAACGGACATTGTTTCCCACGCCATCAATGCCAATCATCATTATCCAGATGGGCTCGTGGTCTATCTCGGCACAATGTTTGCGCCAGTGGCTGACCGCGGTGCAGTCGGCAAAGGTTTTACCCACAAGCAGGGTGACATCGTGGAAATCTCAACACCGTTATTAGGAACATTGCGCAATCGCGTGGTTTACACCGATAAGGCCGCGAGCTGGGAATTTGGAATCAGAGATATCATGAGCAACCTCGCCAAGCGCAAATTGCTAAAATGAAACATTACCCAACAAATGCGCGCTCAATAACGAACGTTCCTGGCTGATGATTTGAGCCTTCCACAAACCCCAATGGCTCGATGATGGATTTTACATCCTTAATCATCGCCATGGAGCCACAAAGCATAATGCGGTCATGGGCGGGATCCAAAAATTCTAAATTCAGTGCCTTGAAAAAACTCCTATCCTGCATTAACTGAGTGATGCGCCCTTGGTTGGCGCTTGCTTCACGCGTTGTGGATGCAAAATGTAGGAGATGTTCTTGGGCAAGTTCCCCAATCAATGGATCGTTTTTGGTTTCTTCAACACACTCAAATCCATATTGCAATTCCGCTACAGAGCGGCATGTGTGAGTGAGGATCAAATTTTCGAACTTCTCATAGGTCTCGGGGTCGCGCATGATGGAAATGAACGGAGCTATGCCGGTGCCCGTCGAGATCATGAACAAACGTTTGCCAGGGGTGAGTGCATCATGAACCAAAGTACCAGTGGTTTTTGGGCGCAGCAGAATTTCATCGCCCGGTTTAATGTTCTGCAATTTTTCAGTCAGCGGCCCGCCTGGCACCTTAATGGAGAAAAATTCCAAACTCTCATCCCAACTTGGGCTGGCAATTGAATATGCACGCAGCAAAGGCTTGCCGTCGGAGGGGAGGCCAAGCATAACAAATTCACCCGAGCGGAAACGCAAGCTTTGAGGACGCGTGACACGAAACCGAAATAGACGATCGGTATAATGTTTAACTTCCGTGACTCGTTCTGCGAAAAGTCCGTTTGAATTCAATGTCATATAAATCTCGTTCGTTATATAGAACGATTGATACACTAGACAGAACGAAACTGCAAGATGGTTGACGCTGGCATGTTCGCGGCGCAATTTGAATGGGGCAAAAGGGGTTAAAATCAATGTACAAAAGGTTTTTTGCAATCGCGATAGCTTCATTGCTGTCAGCCACGCATGTGCAAGCAGCCAAATGCGGAAATGACGCCAGTGGATTTGAGACATGGAAGACGGCGTTTGCGCCAGAAGCAAAAGCCGCTGGAATTGGTTCTGCTGGTCTCTCAGCTTTGGCAGGAACGCATTATGCGACAAAAACCATTTATGTTGATCGCCATCAGAAGAGCTTCAATCTCTCGCTCGAGGCCTTTATGCGTGTGCGCGGCGCTTCCACAATCATTGCCAGAGGTCGCTCGCTTAAAGTGCAAAATGCAGCGCTGTTTTCACGGATTGAACAACAATATGGTGTTCCAGCGGGGCCAATCATTGCCATTTGGGGCATGGAGACTGGCTTTGGTGCAATATCTGGAAATCAAAATGCCGTCTCAGCCGTTGCATCATTAGCCTATGACTGCCGCCGCCAAGCTTATTTTACCGAGGAGCTGCTCGCGGCTTTGAAATTGGTTGATCGGGGCGTGCTATCCAGTGGGTCGATTGGTGCTATGTATGGCGAAGTTGGGCAGACCCAATTTATGGCAAAAAACATACTCGCCTATGGCGTTGGCGGGTCACTCACTGAAAAAAGTAATGCGTTGATGTCAACCGCTAATTTCCTGAAAGGCCATGGCTGGAGACGCGGCGCTGGCTATCAGCCAGGCGAAGCAAACTTCGCTGCGTTGCAGGGTTGGAATGCAGCATCGGTTTATCAACAAGCACTTGCCATTATGGGCAAGAAGATCGATGAATAGTAATCGGCTGGTCAACAACCAACGACGAGCGTTTAAAACTTTCAAATTGAGGTAAAGTTGGATGAGATTTGTACAGCCAAAGTCGGCTAAAGGGGCCGCATTATTGCTTGCTAAAGAAAAGGGCAAATCGTTCATACTGGCGGGTGGAACTGATTTGTTAGTCAAAATGAAATCTGGTGTGGTTGAGCCGGATCTGATCGTCGATATCAAATTAATTGATGCGATGAAGGAGATCAAGAAAACCGCCTCAGGATTCGTCATTGGTGCTGCTGTTCCTTGTGCAGCGTTATCCGAAAACAAGGCCTTAGTGATGGCTTGGCCGGGTGTGGTCGAGGCTGCTTCTGTCATCGGTTCCAAACAAATTCAAGGACGGTGCACGATAGTCGGCAATCTCTGCAATGCATCGCCGGCAGCCGATAGTGTGCCCGCACTTATGACAGCAAGTGCAAAAGTAATAATTCTTGGTCCAAAAGGCAGTCGCAAATTAGCCGTGGAAGATGTGCCAACTGGTGTTGGTCGGACAAATCTAAAAAAGGGTGAACTCATTACTGCGATTGAATTGCCCAAAAAAGCGGTTCGTTCAGGTGATGCTTATTTGAGATTCATTCCGCGAACGGAAATGGATATCGCCGTTGTGTCTTGCGCGGTGAATTTGAGTCTTGATGCAAAAGGCGTGATTACCAAGGCACGTGTCGCCTTGGGGGCAGTGGCCATAACCGCAATACTGGTAAAGGACGCAGCTAAGGCGATCATCGGCACTAAACTTGACGATGCAGCCAAAGCTAAACTTGCTGCGGCTTGTTCTGCAGCGTGCAAACCAATTGATGACAAACGCGGTACTGTTGAGTTCCGCACACAAGTAGCTGGTGTTCTCGCACGTCGCGCTGCTGAAACTGCCTATATTCGCGCCGGAGGAAAATAATGGGTGTTCATGTTCATGCTACTGTGAATGGCGATAATGTCGAATTTACCTGCCCGGAAGATGAAGTGTTGCTTGATGTATTGCGCAACCGCCTTGGGTTGACCGGTGCCAAGGAAGGCTGCGGTACTGGCGATTGCGGGGCCTGTTCAGTGATCCTTGACGGACGGCTGGTTTGTTCATGCCTTGTCCTTGGTGCAGAGATGAACGGCAAGAAGGTTGAGACAATTGAAGGCATGGCCGATGGCGGCACATTGCATCCTCTACAACAGAACTTCATTGACCATGCGGCCCTGCAATGTGGAGTCTGTACCCCAGGTTTCTTGATTGCGGCGCAAGCATTACTGCGTGAAAATCCTGATCCGTCCGAAGAAGAGATTCGTTTTGGGCTTGCGGGTAATCTCTGCCGCTGCACTGGCTATGACAAAATTGTACGCGCCGTCCAAGCGGCTGCAAAAGAAATGAGAGGCTAAAGATGTCACTCGATTCCATGAATCCAAAGTTAGTCGAAAAGAAATTCAAAGTTATCGGCACGCGGGTGCCACGCCCCGATGGCGTTGACAAAGTGACTGGCCGCGCACGGTACGGCGCTGATGCATCAATGCCAGGCCAACTTATCGGATTGGTTTTGCGCTCTCCGCATGCGCATGCCAAAATTCTGAAGATCGACACTTCCAAAGCCGAACAGTTGACTGGCGTAAAAGCAATCATCACTTCAGCGGATTTGCCTGACCATACGGGCGGCGATCGTGCAATGATGGACATACTCGAAAATTGCATGGCGCGAGGCAAGGCTCTTTATGATGGCCACGCTGTTGCGGCAGTCGCTGCGATTGATGCTTCCACTGCGCGAAAAGCATTGAAGCTGATAAATGTGACTTACAAAATTCTGCCCCATGTGACTGATGTGGATGAGGCGTTGAAACATGGTGCGCCAATTTTGCATGAATACATTTACACCGAAGGCTTACCCGAAAGACCTACCGCTTACTCCAATTGGAACAAGCATGGAGAGTTTGGCCACGGCGATGTCGTCGCGGGCTTCAAAGAAGCCGACGTCGTGATAGCAAAGTCATATAAGACAGAACAAACACACCAAGGTTACATTGAGCCGCATTCTGTTTTGGCTTCGGTTTCGTCTGATGGCGCTGCAGAAATGTGGGTGTGCACACAGGGGCACTTTGTTTATCGAAACCATTGCGCCCAATTGCTTGGCATGGATGCCAATAAGCTGCGTGTCACAGCTTCTGAAATTGGTGGCGGCTTCGGCGGCAAAACTCATGTTTGGGCAGAGCCTTTGGCTTTGGCCCTTTCACGTAAAGCAAATCGCCCCGTTAAATTGACGATGACGCGTGATGAAGTTTTCCGCTGCACGGGCCCAACATCTTCGACCTCAATTGATGTAAAAATTGGTGCGAAGAAGGATGGCACAATAACAGCAGCTTGGGCTGAGCTTCGGTATCATGGGGGTTGTTTCCCGGCGAATTGGGCTGAACTCGGCGCGATGACGGCGTTTGCTTGTTATGACTTAAAGAACGTGAAAACTGTTTCTAAGGATGTCGTGGTGAACCGGCCGAAGACAGCGGCCTACCGTGCCCCGTCTGCGCCTATGGCTGCGTTTGCAGTTGAGAACACTATTGACGAAACTGCCAAGGCCATTGGCATGGACCCCGTTGACTTTCGGATCATGAATGCGGCCAAGCAAGGCACGAAGTCTTCTTACGGCCCAGTTTATGGCCCCATTGGCATTGGGCCAACTCTTGTTGCAGCCAAGAACCACCCGCATATGAAAGCGCCATTGGGCAAAAACACTGGCCGCGGCATGGCTTGCGGTTTTTGGTTTAACTTCGGTGGTCAAACTTGTGTTGATCTGAATGTGACCCCCGATGGAAATGTCACCATAGCGCAAGGCACGATCGATGTGGGTGGTTCGCGTGCCTCCATCGCTATGGCAGTTGCCGAAGAAATGGGCATCACATACAACCAAGTGCGCAGCATCATTGCGGATACTTCTTCGCTTGGCCACAATGACATGACTGACGGTAGTCGTGGCACTTTCTCAACATCTATGGCGGCGATCTTTGCAGCGCGTAACGCAATTATGGTTTTGCGCGAACGCGCGGCAAAAACTTGGGATATTCCGCTGGCAGAAGTGGAATGGAAAGATGGAGCGGCCCATGCCACAGGCGCTGGCCACGGTAATCGTTCGCCATTAAGCTTGAAAGAAATAGCGCATACGGCTGGCCAGACGGGCGGGCCCATAGCTGGTCATTCCGAGCTAGTGGCTGATAATGCGGGCGTTTCATTTGCTACTCATATTGCAGATGTCGAAGTTGATCCAGAAACCGGTCGATCAAGGATTACGCGCTACACAGTGATCCAAGATGCGGGCAAAGCCATGCACCCTTCTTATGTTGAGGGACAATATCAAGGTGGTGCCGCACAAGGCATTGGCTGGGCACTGAATGAGGAATATGTTTACGGTAAGGACGGCCGTTTGCAGAATGCGGGCTTTCTTGATTACCGCATTCCGGTTTGCTCGGATCTGCCGTTTATCGATACACAAATTCTTGAAATTCCAAACCCCAACCACCCCTATGGGGTGCGCGGCGTGGGGGAGACTTCGATTGTGCCGCCGCTTGGTGCTGTTTCAATTGCGGTTACGAACGCGATTGGTGTGCGACAACTTCACGTTCCAATGTCACCGCCGCGTGTGTTGAAATCGATTCAAACGAAAAAAAGTGAGTGAGCGGGTCATCCATCTTTGGGGCGCTTTGCGGCCATTGGTCGGCGGCACAGCATTTGTGAAAATAGACGCGGCCACAATTGCTGAATTGTTCGCGAAGTTGATTGAACGTTATCCCGGGATGGAGTCACACATTCGACGGGGTGTTGCCGTTTCCATCAATGGTGAAATATATCGCGACAATTGGGGAACACCTTTGCCTGTCGGTGCGGAAATTTATCTGATGCCCCGCGTGCCAGGGGGCTGATTGGATTTCCAAGAGAGGTTTAAATGAAACGCAAAGATGTCTTAGCACTTGATCGTGCTGACCCGTTTTCAAAGAAGCGAAAGCTGTTCAAACTGCCTAAAAACAAAATCTATCTGGATGGCAATTCGCTGGGCGTTTTACCAAAAGCATCAATCGCTCGTGTGAAGCATTTGGTGGAAGTGGAATGGGGGCAGGATCTCATTACGTCGTGGAATAAGCATGGATGGTGGAATTTACCACAGGTTATTGGCGACAAAATTGCTAAACTAATAGGGGCAGTTCCAAACAGCGTGGTCGTAGCAGATACGATCTCCGTCAATTTGTTCAAGGTTCTGTCAGCAGCGATAACGATGCGTCCTGAGCGGAAAGTAGTCCTGAGCGACAGCGGAAACTTCCCTTCAGATATATATGTTGCGCAAGGTCTCTCGCGGTTCTTGACTGGCAAGGTTGATCTTAAGATCGTTGCGCCAGAGCAAATCCTTGAAGCAATTTCTGAGGATGTTGCTGTCGTGATGCTAACAGAAACTGATTATCGCTCGGCGCGCCGCCACGATATGCAAGCCATCACAGCCAAGGCCCATTCAGTTGGTGCTTTGGTGATTTGGGATTTGGCTCACTCTGCTGGGGCGGTACCCGTTGATGTCATGGTATGTGATGCGGATTTCGCAGTTGGCTGCACTTACAAATATCTCAACGGAGGCCCAGGAGCCCAAGCTTTCCTTTTTGTAAATCCACGATTGCAACAGTCTGCTGTTCCTGCATTGGTTGGATGGTGGGGACACGCTAACCCTTTTGCCTTCTCACTTGATTTTGTGCCGGCTGATGGCGTGCGGCGGTTCCAATCTGGTACCCAAGGCATGCTTAATATGGTGGCGCTTGATGCAGCGATGGACGCTTGGAAAGGCGTGTCGATGGAACGCCTCTACGCTAAAGCGGTGAAACAATGTGAGATGTTTACCGAACTTGTTGAGAACCAGTGCGGCGAGTTTGGCGTTTCACTTTATGGCGAGCACAATTTTCACCAGCGCGGCAGCCATGTTTGCCTGCAACACCAGCATGCCTATGCTGTGATTCAAGCGCTTATCAGTCACGGCGTGGTTGGTGATTTTCGAGCACCAAATTTGATGCGTTTTGGTTTCACACCTCTCTATACTTCTTATGTGGATGTTTTTGATGCCGCCCAGCATTTGTATGAAGTTCTCTCCAAGCGTCTCTGGAACAAAAAGAAGTTTTTGACAAAACAATCCGTTACTTGACCACGCCAGCTTTTCTATCTGCCTCACGCAATTCTGGTTTGCGTTTGGCCGGATCACCAAAACCGCCGCCACCGGGCAGTTCCACGATCAGCGCGTCACCCGTGGGCACGATGTGAACTCCCTTGTCAGGTAAATGTGGGCCTGAGCCAAGGCGCGCAACGCCCAGTGAGCCGGGCTTGCCGCCCTCTCGGCCTTGAGCGGCATTCTTGATCCGATCGAAAGTTGCGGCTGAAATTGTGAAGGGAGTATTTTCACGATTAAGCACCTCTATGCGTTGGGCAAGCCCGCCGCGCCACTCGCCTTCACCGCCACTATTGGCCAAAAATTGTTTCTCTTTGAACCATAGGGGGCATTGTCCCTCAATGATTTCGATGGGAATTCCACCTATTCCCGATGGAAAGGCCATACAAGCCAAGCCATCCTTGCCCGGCCTCCCGCCGATACCACCAAGCCCGATCGCCAAAACCGAATATTGCTGGGCATTCACGAGCTGTTCTTTTGACACGCGGCCATGTGCCGAGTTGAACATCAGCATCCAGATGGAGCCGGCACTTTCCGCCTGAACTTGGCCAGGCAAAACTTGGCAGAGGCAACCGAAAACTGCATCTGCCAACATCTGTCCTGTCACATGGCGTGAGGTTACGGGTGACGGGCGGATCGGATCGACAACCGTGTGCGGATCAGTTTCGATTTCGAAACAGGAAAGCGAACCAATATTGTTGGGCACATGCGGTGCGATAATCGCCTTCAATGCAAATACTGTATAGGCCTCTGTGTACGTTCGCGGCGAATTGATGCCAAAAATAGATACTACAGACGTACCGCGATAGTCGACCTTTACATGCCCACCCCTGATTTTCAATTTTGCTTTTATGGTGATGGGCTTTTCATAACCATCCAGAGGCAAAGTATAAGACCATTCACCCTCAGGCAACTTTCTGATCGCTTCAAGTGCGCCTTTCTTAGACTGGGTGAGGATGTGGTTGCCGAGTTTGTTGAGGGATTTGAGTTTAAACTCACTCATCATTTCCACAAGCCGACGTGCGCCGGTATCATTGGCCGAGACGAGTGATAACAAGTCACCTTTAACTTCAATCGGGTTTCGTGTGTTGCCGAGAATGACTTTCATCAAATCGTCATTCAAAACGCCTTGCTTTCGAAACATCATATGCGGGATGTAAGTGCCTTCTTCAAAAGACGAATTGGCTTTGGCCGAGAAGCCAATGCCTCCCACATCGATCAAATGACAGGTTGAGGCAAAAAATGCGACGAGCTTTTTGTCGAGAAACACCGGCGTCATCATTACATAATCAAACAAATGCCCCGTCCCTTCCCATGGATCATTGGTGACATAAACATCACCTGGCTTCATGGTGGATTGCGGATAGTATGCAAAGAAATGCTTCACGGCTGTGGCCATCGTGTTCACATGGCCCGGCGTTCCCGTCATTGCCTGTGCAATCATATCACCAGCAGGATTGTAAACCCCGGCGGAAAGATCGCCAGCCTCACGTGTGATGGTGCCAAAAGCTGTGCGCAATAGCGACTGTGCTTGTTCTTCCACCACCGCAATGAGGCGGTTCCACATCACTTGGGTCTGAATGGCTTCGAGCGCTTTCTTGCTCATTTGCTTATCTCCATCACAATGTGGCCTAAGCTATTTATTTCAGCAGTGAAGCGACTGCCTAATATTGTTGATGTTTCATGTTCTGCGATTATTGCAGGGCCTTTAATCCGTGCACCTGCTTTCATATCAAAGCGCCAATAGACGGGAGCATTCACCAGTTTTCCTGAAGCTGCATCAAACAGGTGCCTTGTGCGGAGAGGCTTTGGTGCAGCTTGCTTCGTCGCCTTTTGTGCGGCTCCAATTTTTGACTGTGGCGAAGAACTGGTCACAGACCAAGTGATGGCTTCAACTTGCTGATTGGGAATAATGAGGCCGTAAACTGATTTGTATGCCTTTTCAAATGCGGCCTTCAGTGTTTTGCCGTCTATATCACGCAAAGCGCGCGAGGGAATGTCGATTTGAATTTCATGGCCTTGGCCAACGTAACGACAATCCGCTTTGATTTTTATCGATGGCTTACCTTTTGCCATGGCTGGTTGCACAACTGCGTTGGCCGCCATCGTCATTTCACTCAGCAACTTATTGACTTTCTGGGCATCGAATATATCGAGTGTAACTATGGTGCTCTTGGTGATTTCATAAGCCACCGGCGCTTGGAGAAAGCCAATGGCAGAGCCAACACCTGCACCAAGAGGCACTATAATTTTACGCACGCCAACTTTTTCAGCGAAGCGGCAGGCATGAAGGGGTGCACCACCGCCAAATGCAATCATTACACATTGGGTGATGTCCTTGCCGCGTTCAATGGCATGAACCCGCGCGGCGTTAGCCATATTCTCTTCAACGATTTCAGTCACCCCAGCTGCGGGCCAAAAATCCTTGAGCCCCATTGGCTCTCCAATTTGCACTTTGAAAGCAGATTGGGCCGCCGCAACGTCGAGCTTTACTTTGCCGCCCGCAAAGAATTCAGGATCAATTTTACCGAGGCAGACATTGGCATCGGTAACGGTCGTTAGGGCGCCTCCACGGCCATAGGAAATGGGGCCTGGCATGGAGCCTGCACTATCAGGGCCAACAGTGAGGCGGCCCATTTTGTCAATTCGGGCGATTGATCCGCCACCTGCGCCAATTTCAACCATCTCAATAACCGGAATGCGCACCGGTATGCCCGATCCCTTCATATCCTTATAGGCACGGGCTATTTCAAAGCGATGCGCGCGTCCTGGTTCAGCATGAGAAAGGAAACAAATTTTGGCGGTTGTGCCACCCATGTCAAACGACAGAACTTCGGGCAACCTCAAACTCTGAGCCATACGGCTGGCGAGGATTGCACCGCCAGCTGGGCCAGACTCCACCAGCCGGATGGGAAATCGCGCAGCAGTCTCTAAGGTTGTAAGTCCGCCGCCAGACATCATCAAATAGAGTGGTGCATCGAGGCCCAGTTTGGCCAGGCCATCACGCAAGCGGTGGAGATAGCCTGCCATAAGCGGGCGGACATAAGCATTGGCAACGGTCGTTGAAAACCGCTCATATTCGCGGATTTCTGGGGCCACTTCTGATGACAAGCAAATTGTCACATCATTTGGCAGTAGAGGCTTAAGCAGTTCTGCCACCCGCCGCTCATGTTTTGGATGGGCATAAGCATGCAAAAGCCCAATGGCCACGGATTTGCAGCCCTCGTCATTGATGGCTTTTGCCAAGTCAGCAATTTGATCTTCAGCCAATGGGATCAATACATCACCATTCACTGCCAAACGCTCTGTGATCGGCAGGCGCAAATGGCGTGGCACCAACGGCGTGGCGCGGTCGATCATCAAATCATAATGGTCGAAGCGCTTTTCATATCCTTGTTCTAGTATGTCACGAAATCCTTCAGTCGTGATAAATGCTGTCTTGGCACCTTTGCGTTCAATCAATGCATTGGTGGCCAAGGTTGTGCCGTGGATAAAAACATCCACATCTGAAGGCTTAAAGCCTGCCTCTTTAATGACTTGCTGGAGCCCTTCCAGAACCGCCATTTCCGGTGCCTGGGTGGTAGTGAGAACCTTACCACTCCAACGCTGTTTGCCCTTTTCGAGGACGATGTCAGTGAAAGTGCCGCCAATATCGGCGGCTAATTTGAGGCGTTTATCCATCATGAATTGATGCCGGATTGATTGGTGTTTGACAAGTCTTGAAGGATTCGCTTCAAAGGCTTCATGGCAAAAATTACCATTCAGGATGTGGCCCAGAAGGCTGGCGTTTCAGTTGCGACCATAGACCGGGTTTTGAACCACAGGCCCGGCGTAAAAGTGCGCACTGTTGAAAAAGTTGAATCCGCCATTCGTGAGCTCAACTATCAACCGGACCGGATAGCTGCCCGCCTTGCCAGAGGCCGTGAATATCGCTTTTGGTTTGTGCTGCCCAATACGGCCGGCGAGTTTATGAACCGCATTTCTGATGAAGTTGAAGCTGCGGCCAAGCGCATGTCGGGCGAACGGGTTTCAATCATGGTCAAACGGGTTGACGTGTTTGATGGAACACTATTGGCCAATGTTCTTGACGGTTTGGAAGATGGCATAGACGGTGTGGCCGTGGTCGCACTTGACCATCCAGCCGTGCGTGAATCCATCAACACACTCGTGGCCAAAGGCGTTTCGGTGGTGACACTCGTCTCCGATGTGCCGGGGTCCAAACGCACGCATTATGCAGGCGTGGATAATTCATCGGCTGGGCGCACTGCAGCTGGCCTGATGGGACGTTTTTTGAACGGTCGCAAAGGCAAGGTTGGATTGTTTGCGGGTTCATTGGCATTGCGCGATCATATCGAAAGGCAATTTGGTTTTGAGCAGGTGATGGCGCATGAATTCCCTGATCTCACGGTTTTGCCGGTGCGTGAATCGCGCGATGATACTGAGCGTTCTGAGGAGCTGGCCAAACAGTTGCTGAAAGAACATCCGGATCTGCTGGGCATTTATAACGTGGGCGGCGGAACGGCTGGCATCACTTCGGCACTGGAAGCTGATGGTGATCCCAAGCACACAATTTTTATTGCGCATGAAGTCACCGAAGGTTCGCGCCGTGCGCTAATTCGCGGCTCGATTGATGTGATCATCAATCAAGATCCGGGCCATGAAGTGCGCTCGGCGGTGCGCGTATTGATTGCCCGTGCCGACAATGCACCGGTGATTGAAGCTCAAGAACGGATCCGCATAGATATTTTTATGCGCGATAATTTGCCCTAGCACTTCATCTTATAGCTTCTTTAAGCTGGCCTCAATCGCTGCGCGTTTGGCTTCCAAAAACGGCGGTAGAGATAGCGTCTCGCCCAGCCTATCCATTGGCTCATCGGCCTGAAAGCCCGGGCCATCAGTGGCGATTTCAAACAAAATGCCGCTGGGTTCGCGGAAATACAGGCTCTTGAACCAGAAACGATCCACCTTACCAGAGTTTGGAATGCGCAGGCTTTGCAGCCGTTGCGCCCAAGCATCGTAATCGCCCATGGCGATGTTGAAGGCCACATGATGCACAGCACCAGCACCTTGGCTTGCAGCTGGCAAATTCGGCTCCACTTTCACATGAAGCTCTGCCACTGGGCCTTGAGCATGCATTTTGTAAACATGCGTGTCGCCAAATGCGGTTTGACGTTTCATCCCCATCACATCGGTGAGAATAAGATCTGTGTACTGATTATCTGCTACACTTAAGGTGATCGGGCCAAGCCCACGAATTTGATGTTCAGCAGGCACAGCGCTTTTTGCCCAGATGTTAGCAGTTGTTTCGGCCTCATCAGAAACAAGAGCCAAACGTTGGCCTTCAAAATCTTCAAAGGCAATAATCTGGCGGCCGTTTTCTTCTGATGGTTTATCAGCCGCAACGCCGAGCTGTTTGAACCGATCGGCCCAATAGCTGATGGCCTTCTCTCCCTTGATACGCAATCCCGTGCGCACCACAGAATTTGTACCGCGTTTTTCGCGCGCCGCTGGCCAATCAAAGAATGTGATGTCGGTGCCAGCGCTGCCCAAGCCATCGGCATAAAACAGATGATAGGCCGACGTATCATCCTGATTGACGGTTTTCTTTACCATGCGCAGGCCGAGCACTTGCGTATAGAAATTGTGGTTGGCGGGCGCATCAGCAGTGATGGCGGTGAGGTGGTGAAAGCCGTTGAGTTCCATGAGCCACATATAGGCAATTGGAATTGAGATTTCCAGTGGGCACAGCTCAGCGCTTGTTCACCGAGGCATTTGCCGGTGGAGGGTTTTTTCTTCCCGCAAAACCAAGAAGAGGTTTTGACGGGCGCCCGACAATGCATAAGCATTGCGGGTAGAAGGGCGCGTGGGGCAATCCATCGCGTATGCGGGTCTAGTCCCGCTATTTATGCGTTGGGTTGCCCCACGCGTGAAAGGGTTTTTGTGCAAAGTCTAGACCTACGTTGCTGCTTCCTCTGAAGAAGCTGGTCAATGCTCCGATGTGGAAGGCTCCGTCTCCGGGCTTTCTACACCAACCACAACGCCCGGGCACACCCGGCCCACTTGTAAAAGTGGGATGATTTCAGTTGCAAACCTGTAAGCCGCAGCACGTTAGTGCAGCTTAGCAAGCCCTTATTCCCTCTCGCCTCGAACACCGTCATGAGCGAGACCCTTTGGTGAAAGGGAACAAATCCGCCCTAACATGCAATAGGAATAAATGTCAAGAAGATTCTCGTCACCCTTTGCATTTTCTAGTGCGCCGCTTGACGCGTAAGCAAAGTTGGACGAACCTAAATCATCTGGGGCCTCAGGGAGTTTTGCTATGGTTAAATATGCTAAGCCTATTGCTGCCATGTTTCTCGCAGGCGTTTTGGGCCTAAGCCCTGCGGCGCGCGCTGACGATGCCCCGCCCTTGCCCATGCCTGATGATGCCACTGATGTGACTTATGATGGGGGCAGCGGCTCGCTCGATTTTTCCAGTGCCAAGCCTGTCAAAGATTTGGCCGCCTTCTACCGCGATATTGCCAAGCAGCATGGCTGGAAGGAAGAACATTCCGTCATCAACAAGGATAACATGGTGGTTCTCAGCTTCACGGCCAATGGCGATGACGTGGCCAACATCACCGTGATGAGGATGGGTGACACAACCAATGTGACGGCAGAAGGCTCAGCCCTTGAATCCAAAGGTGGCGCTGGCGACACGGCCAAAGCCGATGATGCGCCAGCCGCACCCGTCGCTGCGCCTGCTGACACCCCACCTTTGGTTGCCATTGAAAAACACGGCCTGCCCATGCCTGATGGCATGAGCAGCAGCATCAATGAATTCAACGACAACATAAAACTCAGCTTTAACGCGCCCAACTCTGTGGCCGATATCGTGGCTTTCTACCGCACTGAACTTGCCAAGAAGGAGTGGAAAGAAACCACGGCCAAAGTGAGCGAGAACGAAGCCGCGCTCTCTTTCACCACGCCTAAAGGCCCGGCGCGGTTGACCGTAAAACGCAATGGCGAAGATTCTGAAGCCGAGCTTGCGCTGGGGCCAGACGCCGCTGCACCAGTGGCAGACGCTTCGGGATCAACGGCCCTCGTCGCCATCGAAAAGAACGGCCTGCCATTGCCAGACGGATTGGGCAACAACGGCTCTTCGGCCACGCAGTTCTCCAAGTCGGTGAATTTCTCAGCACCCAATAGTGTTGCCGAGATTGTGGCCTTCTACCGCGCCGAACTTGGCAAGAAGGGCTGGAAAGAAGACGCCGCCAAAGTGGATGCGAAAGCAGCAGAACTTTCCTTCACCGCACCCGAAGGCCCCGCCAAATTGACGGTTAAGCGCAACGGCGACATGTCTGATGCCGAACTCACCCTCACGCAGAAATCCAAGGCCGCAGCTTCTCCACTCGCACCCAAGCCCGGCATGGTGAAGCTGGTGTTTGGCAATTTGAGCGACAAGGCAGCCGATGTTTCAATCGCGGGCAAGCATGTGAAACTGGCTGCTGGCCAAGGCGCAAAAGGCCCCGATGGGCCAACGCTGGAAGTTAAGCCCGGCGATTTCACCGCCGCCATGAAAGGCGCTGATCCGCAAACCTTTACTGCCGGGCCTGATGAAATCTGGATGATTGGCGTGGGGCCAGGCGGGCTGATCGCGATCAAGCAGTAGCGAGTGGGAGCGGTGCCTCAACGACTTGCTGAAAGGCCGCGTCACTGAAATTCTTATCTAGTTCAAACCGGCCAATGTGGCGACCGCATTCTGGAGTTCAGATGTCAAAGCCGCGCCTTGTGCTGCCGCCGCCGAGGAAACTGCCTGTGATTTGAAACACTGAGAAGAGCAAAGCTCCAATCAGTTGAAGCGAGGCCATGATTGGATCATTGGAAATTTGTGTCAGCAAACCTGTGGAAAGGATTTCGGGCTGGCTTTCATGGCCGGGCCTGATAATGGCCAAACGCTTGGCATCGCTATTCACATGCAACTCTATGGAAGAATCGCCGACGATGGCAAAACCGATCCACGGATATTGCTGGCCGCCTTCGGGGGTGAATTGCACCAACCGTGACCCCGGTGGCAACATCGTTTGGTTGTTGGTGGAATAGACTTGCGAGGTTTTTGTTGCCGCACCGCTCATCTGCACAGAATGGGCCAGCACATCCACTGTACCTTCGATCAAAGTTCCCAAATTTTTGCCTGATGACTGGCCTGTGGGCGAGGACTCAGATCCCAAATCTCCAAAGCCATAAATCGGCAGGCGCGGCACTGGTTTTCCCTCGCAGGTGCTGGCGTCTTCTTTGTCTTTGTCATCTTTGGCGCTGCCAATGAATTTAAGTTGCGACGATTTTCTCAGACTATCCGAAAGTTCCTGCGAGCCTCCGTCAAATTGCCCCACAGGCAAGCCATCACTGCGCTGCAAACTAATTGTAATGGGATCATCACCAAAGCGCATGTAGGTCACACGGGTGCCGACCGCTGGAACCAATACGCCCGAATAGCAAATCGGTTTGGCAACTTCGGCTACCTTTGGGGTACCTTTCTTGGCCTTGCTTTTGGGAGCAATAGGCAGAGCGATGGGCTCAGCTTCATTAACGATGTTGAAACCGCTGAGAGGCAGTTTCATCAATTCGGGCGCGCTGACCTCAAAGGCAAAAGTTTCAACGGTGGCGTTAACGATGGAGACTGTTTGCGGACTCGGCGCAAAATACAACAAATAGGCACCCACACCCAGAATGGGCACAACCGATAGCCAACGCAATAATCTTCCGAGCGTTTTAATTTTCGGTGGCTTCTGAAGCACTTCTAGTTGTGGGACTTGGGGCACCTCATCCTCTCCTGCTGAATATCGGGTTCACCGTTTTTTGAATTTACCCGGTACTGGTTGAGATCGTAACGAAGTTGACTGGTTTAAGTTCCACCAGAGCCTAATCAACTTTGAATGAACTCCCAACCGCCTCCATCGGCGGGTTTTAACCCGCCGGGCCCGATGAAATCTGGATGATTGGCGTGGGGCCAGGCGGGCTGATCGCGATCAAGCAATAGTAGGCAGGTGCCGAAGGCGAAGTCGGGCGGATGAGGGCTCTTCGCTTTTGCAATATTAATTGACCTGCTCCCCGAAAATTAGACCATTCAGAATTAGAATTTTCCAATAATGTTCCTGTGGGAACGCGAAGGAGAATTCAATGAAGAAGAGCAATTTTACCGAGTCGCAGATCGTCTTTATTTTGAAGCAGGCCGAGGACGGCACAGCGATTTCGGAGGTGTGTCGCAAGGCGGGTATTTCGGATGCGACGTTCTACAATTGGCGCAAGAAGTATTCGGGGCTGTTGCCATCTGAGATGCGTCGGCTGCGGCAACTTGAAGAAGAGAATGGCAAACTGAAGCGGATCGTCGCTGACCTTTCGCTTGATAAGGCCATGTTGCAGGATGTGCTATCAAAAAAACTCTAGGGCCTGCCCGCGAGCGAGAGCTTGTAGACAAGGTTCGGGCTGATTGGAAAGTTTCGACAAGACGGGCTTGTGAAGCTTTGCAGATCAACCGAGCGCTTTATGTTTACAAGTCCAAACGTGGCGGACAGGCCGATCTCACACATCGCATAAAGCAGATTGCAGAGACGCGGGTGCGATACGGTTATCGTCGCATCCATGTGCTGTTGCTGCGTGAAGGACGGCATGTGAATGTCAAACGTGTTTACCGCCTCTATCGTGAGTTAGGCCTGCAATTGCGGCATAAACCGCCCAAGAGGCGCGTGAAAGCCAAACTACGTGAGGATCGCATTGAAGCCACTGGCTCGAACGAAACATGGGCGATGGACTTTGTTCACGACCAGTTGGCCACGGGAAAGAAGCTGAGAGTTTTGACAGTTGTCGACATCTTCTCAAAGTTCTCACCTGTCGTTGATCCACGATTTAATTATCGCGGTGAAGATGTCGTGCAAACCTTGGAAAGGGTGTGCAAGAAAACAGGTTATCCGAAAACTATCCGTGTTGACCAAGGTTCGGAGTTTATCTCACGTGATCTCGACCTGTGGGCCTATCACCGCAACGTGGTTTTGGACTTCTCACGACCAGGCAAACCGACTGACAACGCCTTCATTGAAAGCTTCAATGGCAAGTTCAGAGCCGAATGTTTGAACGCCCACTGGTTCATGAGCCTTGACGACGCACGTCGAAAAATGGAAGATTGGCTCAAGGACTACAATGAAGTCCGACCACACAGCTCTATCGGCAATAAAACTCCGATATCGCTGATCAACCATCCGGGACCATCAACTCCCGAATGACCCAAAAAACCGGAAGATTCCAGTTCCGCGTGGCATAAAGATGGGGAGCAGCTCAATTAACCCCCGGAGCGAACTCAAAACTGGATAGAAGTTTGGGGCAAGGTCACTGCACCAAATTGGTTCAAAGGAGGACGAATTGAATAGATTGGGGGAATTTGAACGTGATTTATTGGGGTTGTTGACCGACAATTCCAGACGTTCGCTAACTGAATTGGCTTTAAGATTGGAAACTACGAGACCACGGGTTCGCCGGGGTATTGCCAAACTGGAGTCAAGCGGAATAATCAGAAGGTATACTGTTGAGACTAACGGTAGTGAAGAAGCAGAATTGAAGCGTACTAGTGCTTTTTTCGTAATTAAGACAAAAGTGCCACGCTGTAGAGTTT
>Ga0209483_1000880_pt1:22500-24364 | contig 24364 bp, 21 predicted proteins | sample NGEPerA_FD_184508 | JGI IMG/M metagenome (GOLD analysis project Ga0209483, IMG submission 184508) | Arctic peat soil microbial communities from the Barrow Environmental Observatory site, Barrow, Alaska, USA - NGEE PermafrostL2-A... | ecosystem: Environmental > Terrestrial > Soil >... | reverse complement strand
AAACCACGCCAGCCAAAACACCGGGCATTGCCATGGGTAAAGTGATGAGCCAAAACTTTTGCCAGCGTGAGGCCCCAAGTGTGAGGGCCGCTTCGTCAATATCATGATCAATGTTTTCAAAGGCAACGCGCATCGGCTGCACGACAATGGGCAAAGACATTAAACCTGCGGCCAAAGCAGCACCCCACCAGCGAAAAGCGAAGGTGAAACCAGTGAGATCATAGAGCGTCTCGCCGATAAAGCCCTTACGGCCAAAGGCAATGAGCAATGCAAAACCAGTCACCACGGGCGGCAAAAGCAGAGGCAAGTGAACCAGGGCATTGAGCAAAGATTTGCCGTAGAAATTCACCCGCGCCAACAACATGGCCAAGCCAATGGCCACCGGCAATCCAAACAATGATGCTGTAAGCGCAACTTTTAGCGACAGCCATATGATGGAGGCTTCATCCATCTTTATTGGATCGGCGCAAAACCGTCCTTCTTGAAAATGGCTTGGGCTTCAGGCCCTTTGAAAAAGGCCAATAAGCCATCCGCCGCAGCGCTCGCAGAATTTTGTGTCACCGCGGCAGGATAGCGTATTGGTGCATGTGAGTCTTCTGGGAAAACCGCAGCCACTTCCACTTTTGCTTCGGCCACAGCATCGCTGCCGTAAACAATGCCTAACTTGGCTTCGCCGCGCGCCACCAGCGCTAATGCACTGCGCACATTTTCTTGGGTCACAACATTTTTCTCAACGCCTTGCCACTGTCCCAGTTTTTCCAACGCTGCTTTTGCGTATTTTCCGGCGGGCACAGATTTAACTTCGCCCAAAGCCAATTTATCTTGACCCAGGCTTGCGGGCAAATCAGCAAGCTTCACTTCAATCTTTGCGCCTTTGGCTTCAACCAAAACCAAGGTGTTGCCGGTAATATCGCTGCGCGTTTGCGGTTTGATTAAATTCTTGCCTGCCAGATAATCCATCCATTCTTCGTCAGCGGAAATGAAAATATCTGCAGGTGCGCCCGCTTCAATTTGTTTGGCCAAGGTTCCCGATGCGCCATAAACGGCCACGACATCCAATTTGTTTTGCGTTTTATAAGTGGCAACGATTTCATCAAGCGCATCCTTCATGCTGGCCGCCGCATAGATGTTGAGATCAGCGGCCTGAACCGTGCCGATCAAAAAAGCAGTCACCAATGCCGTGCTTAAGAATTTCATCTGCGATCTCCGTTATGTTCCGAGAGATATAGCGAAAAACACGAAGAGTCAAAAACCGTGGCAACGGGTCTATCATGGAGCATTGCGCAATTAGTTAGCGGCTTTCAGCTGGACGCCAGAGCTTGGTGCCGTTTCCATCAAAGCGGTTAGCTTTTCGCGTTGGGCACGGAAGTTGGCAAGATCCTTGCCTTCCAACTGGCTGCCGCCGGTTGCACGAACCGCCAGCGGGTTGACGGGCTTATCATCAATGCGCACTTCAAAATGCAGATGTGGCCCGGTGCTGCGCCCGGTCGAACCAACATAGCCAATCACTTGACCCTGGTTGACATGCACCCCTTCATGAATTCCCGCCGCAAAGCGGCTCATGTGCCCATAGAGGGTTTCCAAATGATCACTATGGCTAATGATAATGGCATTGCCATAACCGTTGACGCGGCCCGCCTGATCGATTTCGCCATCGCCTGCCGCATGAATGGGCGTTCCGCTTGGCGCACCGAAATCAACACCTGTGTGCATCTTGGTATAACCCAGCAGCGGATGGCGGCGCATACCAAAGCCGGATGTAAGATGCGCGCCCGAAACCGGGGTACGCAAAAGTGTGCGCGAAGCTGAATGGCCGTTCTCATCAAAAAAGGCTGTTTGGCCATCAGCAGTGGTGAAACGGTAA
>Ga0209483_1000880_pt1:0-17500 | contig 24364 bp, 21 predicted proteins | sample NGEPerA_FD_184508 | JGI IMG/M metagenome (GOLD analysis project Ga0209483, IMG submission 184508) | Arctic peat soil microbial communities from the Barrow Environmental Observatory site, Barrow, Alaska, USA - NGEE PermafrostL2-A... | ecosystem: Environmental > Terrestrial > Soil >... | reverse complement strand
AGATAGCTGGTTTTCCGCGAAAGATATTTAGGTATCGCGTCGAGCGAATACTCTGGGGGGTAGAGCACTGGATGGGCTAGGGGTACGTGTAGTATTACCAAACCCAACCAAACTCCGAATACCCAGAAGTAATACTCGGCAGTCACACAGTGGGTGCTAACGTCCATTGTGAAGAGGGAAACAACCCTGATCCGCAGCTAAGGTCCCCAAATCACATCTAAGTCAGGAAGGATGTGGAGATCCCAAAACAACCAGGAGGTTGGCTTAGAAGCAGCCATCCTTTAAAGAAAGCGTAACAGCTCACTGGTCTAAATAAGGGTTTCTGCGCCGAAAATGTATCGGGAGTTAAGATGTGTACCGAAGCTCGGAGTGTGATCCGCAAGGATCACGCGGTAGCGGAACGTTCCGTAAGCCTGTGAAGGTTGACCCGCGAGGGCAGCTGGAGGTATCGGAAGTGCGAATGCTGACATGAGTAACGATAAACAGTGTGAGAGACACTGTCGCCGAAAGACCAAGGGTTCCTCCTTAAAGTTAATCTGAGGAGGGTGAGCCGGATCCTAAGGTGAGGCCGAAAGGCGTAACCGATGGCAATCAGTTTAATATTACTGAGCTAGTGGGTGAGTGACGGATCGTAGAAGTTGTATCCTCTTATTGGATTGAGGATGCCTCCAAGCGGTTCCAGGAAATAGCCCCCACATAATCCGTACCCGAAACCGACACAGGTGGTCAGGTAGAGTATACCAAGGCGCTTGAGAGAACTATGCTGAAGGAACTCGGCAAATTGCCCTCGTAACTTCGGGATAAGAGGGCCCCGTTTCTGCGCAAGCAGGGGCGGGGGGCACAAGCCAGGGGGTAGCGACTGTTTAGCAAAAACACAGGGCTCTGCGAAATCGATTAGATGACGTATAGGGCCTGACGCCTGCCCGGTGCTGGAAGGTTAAGGAGAGAGGTGCAAGCTTTGAACCGAAGCCCCAGTAAACGGCGGCCGTAACTATAACGGTCCTAAGGTAGCGAAATTCCTTGTCGGGTAAGTTCCGACCTGCACGAATGGCGTAACGACTTCCCCACTGTCTCCAGCATAGACTCAGTGAAATTGAATTCCCCGTGAAGATGCGGGGTTATTGCGGCTAGACGGAAAGACCCCGTGCACCTTTACTATAGCTTTACACTGGCATTCGTGCTGGCATGTGTAGCATAGCTGGTAGACATTGAAGTCGTGGCGCTAGCCGCGATGGAGTCGAAATGTGAAATACCAGCCTTGTTGACATGGATGTCTAACCGCGGCCCCTTATCGGGGTCCGGGACAGTGTATGGTGGGTAGTTTGACTGGGGCGGTCGCCTCCCAAAGAGTAACGGAGGCGCGCGATGGTAGGCTCAAGCTGGTCGGAAATCAGCTATCGAGTGCAATGGCATAAGCCTGCCTGACTGCGAGACAAACAAGTCGAGCAGAGTCGAAAGACGGTCATAGTGATCCGGTGGTCCCACGTGAGGAGGGCCATCGCTCAACGGATAAAAGGTACGCCGGGGATAACAGGCTGATGATTCCCAAGAGTCCATATCGACGGAATCGTTTGGCACCTCGATGTCGGCTCATCACATCCTGGGGCTGGAGAAGGTCCCAAGGGTTCGGCTGTTCGCCGATTAAAGTGGTACGTGAGCTGGGTTCAAAACGTCGTGAGACAGTTTGGTCCCTATCTACCGTGATTGTAGGAATTTTGAGAGGATTTGACCTTAGTACGAGAGGACCGGGTTGAACACACCTCCGGTGGACCTGTTGTCGCGCCAGCGGCAGTGCAGGGTAGCTATGTGTGGACGGGATAACCGCTGAAGGCATCTAAGCGGGAAACCCACCTCAAAACAAGAATTCCCTTGAGAACCGAGGAAGACGACCTCGTTGATAGGCCAGGTGTGGAAGGACAGCAATGTCTGCAGCTTACTGGTACTAATAGTTCGATCGGCTTGATTATTCTCATTATTACTGTCCATTAAAACAGTAGAAAAACTTATAAGCAGCACCCCGAAAAGTTGTTCGACTTTTCGGATCAGCGTTGCGCCATAAATACTGAAAAGGTTGTGCTTCATCGCGGTTTTAAAAAAACCGCTTATCTGTCTTTCGCCGGCCTCGTGGCTTTGGCGGGGCGTCCATACCCGATCCCATCCCGAACTCGGCCGTAAATCACCCCAGCGCCAATGGTACTTCGTCTTAAGACGTGGAAGAGTAGGTCGCTGCGAGGCCTGCAAAAGACAGATAACTTCATTCATCAAACATAAAAAACCCGCCGCTGCTTAATTGCACGGCGGGGTTTGTTTTGTTGACATTTATATCGATTACGATATACGTATATCTATGAAGCTTTTGTCTTTCTTTGGTAGTTCGCGGGATGACTATATGGATTTCCCAGCCTCCATCCGAAACAAGGCGGGGTTCCAGCTTGATCGTGTTCAGCGCGGTCTTGATCCAGACGACTGGAAGCCGATGTCAATTATTGGCTCAAGTGTGAAGGAAGTACGGCTCAAGGATGATTCTGGAGCTTATCGGGTGATCTATGTGGCAACCTTTGCCGAAGCGGTATTTGTCCTGCACGCTTTCCAAAAGAAATCCCAGCAGACGCCGAAGCGGGACATTGATCTTGCAGTTCAGCGATACAAAGATTTAGCAAGGAGTTTGAAAAAATGAAGCATGAGTATTTTGAAAGCGTGTGGGACGCCATTGAGCCCAATAAAGTCGTCGCGGCAAACTTGAAAGCGCGAGCTGATGTGATGATCGCCCTTCAGGAAACGGTGAAGGCATGGGGCCTCACACAAGCCGCCGCTGCAAAGCGACTGAAAATCACACAACCGCGCCTCAATGACTTGTTGCATGGGCAGATTGACAAGTTCAGCTTGGATGCCCTGCTAAATCTCGCTCCCTTGGCAGATATTATTGTAAAGCTCGAAGTGATGCGGCCAGCAGCTTGAGAGGTTCAGATCGCCGCCAGGCCCGCAAAAGACAGATAACTTCATTCATTGATTACTCAAAACCCGCCGCTGCTTAACCCCACGGCGGGTTTTGTGTTTTGGTGGTCACCGATCTTTTTATTATTGCGGATTGGCTTCCGTCGCCCCAGTGCTGACCGGTAAAATAATGTCATCCGATTCATCCGGATGCCCCACGAGTATTGCGTATATCGGCGTCTGTGTGATGTTTGATAGTCCCAGAACGTCTGAGATCATTGTGTGATTGAGTGCGGCCGTGGGGCATGCAGTGAGGTTATTATTGGTGCAGGCCAACATCATGTTTTGCGCAACGTGGCCAGCTTCAATCATCACGACGCGGTAAGCATTGGGGTCATTGTATTTCCAAGTTACGCGTTCCAGCACCGCGACCAAAAAAATAATGGCGGGCATATCATCTGCCCAGTTTTGCTTTTGTACGAAGTTTTGAGCTGTTGCAGCTGGCAAATGGTCAACGAATTGCACTGAATGCTCAAGTGCCGAATAATGATAAATGCCAGGCTCAAGACCTTGCACATCTTTCACCCAAATAAATGCCTCAAATGGATTTCGTGCACCACCGGATGGCGTCATCTTGAGAGGAAGCAAAGCGGTTTCTGTTTGCACAAATCCGGTAATGCCCAATCCGGAATAAAGACAATCCGAAAGTTCTTCCAGAGATAGTGCTGTAGGCAAAACTTTTCTCACCGATCTTCGCCGCGCCATAAGATCACGCAAACTTTCGGTTTGCTTCATTTCGCATCTCGGCAAGCGATAGGCGTTGCCGGAGTTCTTCCAAAATAATTCTGGAGATGGTGAGGTTAAGTTTTTTTCCTTTTGTTTTGCCACTGACTCTTCGGCACTGCCAAATTCATTGTCCAGCGCAGCAAAATGATAGAGGCCGGCGGCAATGCCCATCTCCCATGATTTGGTGTAGCTGCTTTCGCGCAGGGCCTGTCCTGAACCTTCCTCAAGCAACATTCCCGTTTCAACAAGATCAAGCAGTTGTCGTCTCAGAGACAGCGGCTCAACATGAGGATGATTCTCGATGATGTCGTCAATCGAAGTCCATTGCCCGGCCAGCATCAACCAATAAACATCGGCTGGGGCACAGGTGACAGCGTCTTTCGTCAGATAATTATAGACAATAACCTGATCGTTCTTGGGAAAAGTAACTAAGGATTGTGGCGTCTTGACCCTCATTTTGATCACCTTGACTCAATAGTCGGACTGATTCGGAGGGGGCCAGCGACCAAAGCCGCTGACCCAATGCCATTATTAGACTTTGTTGAAGCAAAGTCCTGCGGCGGCAACGCCAGTTGAACGAGAATCAATTTTTATAATTTTTGCACTCAGAATTTGCTGAGTCGACTTCGCATTAGGCTGTGTGGATTGGGTGTTCATGTTGATCTCCATACTTGTGGTTAGTGCATGTGCACACAATTAATCTATAATTGTACTTAACAAACACAATAAACCTTAGATTGCAATATATGATTTATCCGCCTTCTCTTTTCCGAAAACATATCCCCTTCGTGCAGTAGCGAATGTTCAGCGCAACCCGATCCGCGTTTGGATTGCGTTAAATAGAACACCACAAATAGGAGGCTAGAATGCACACTTCAAAAACAGACAGACGCAACACCAGCTCACAAGATTGGCTAAGTACGAGCGATCTTGAGAACCACGAGTTTGAACTGACTTTAATGGGGCAATTGAATTCTCTTTGGTCAGCCCGGCTTCTTGGCGGTCACAAAGAATTGGACATGTTTTTCGTCAGGCTGAATAAAATACTCGCTGGCAATAATGCGACACCAGCTTCAATTCTGAAGCTCGTCGAATCTGTCCGTCCTCACTCAGAAATGTAACTTAAAGCTGGAAGATTCGTTTACTTGCGCTGCAGCGCATACCTTACTTCGGGATCGACACTTTCGTCGTCCTCATGAATAAGTCCCAATGTACTAATCATCGTGCGGATGCTTTGACCGTCATCCACGTAGTTGATAAAAGTTGGAACATTCGCCAAGTCATGACCGGTTCGCGTCAGCACGAATCCAATGCCATAGTTCTTCTGATTTAGGCTCGATTTTTCAATGGCCATTAAGCTTGGCTGAAACGGTGAATATCTATTCACGCCAAGAAAATATACTTCTGTCTGGGTGCTGAATGCTGTGCCGATATGGCGACCTCTGGCGATAGATTTTGACTTTGCATTTGCTGCAGAAAAAGTCGTCAACCTAACGAATGAAATGAACCGACCCTCATTCTTCAAGTAAATAAGACTCCGGATCAGCATCCCAGGCATGTTCGGTATTGGAAAATAGCAGAAGTAACATCCCTCATTCAGAAATTCGCCGGTGAAATCAAAATTCTTGCTCGCTTTGGCTAAAAATCCAAATGGGCCATTTGTTATTGGCCTCAAATTGAATTTGGAATCGCTGGCTCGCACGAATTCAGGCACAGGTTCTTGCGTGTCGATAAAGAGCTGCTGCTCGCTTATATTAAAAAAGCTGCAAATGCGTCTCAGGGTCAGCACATTTGGAATAGTGCCGCCTGCCAGATATTTATTAAATTGCTGTCTGTTGATGCCAATGCCTTCGCAGACCGCAGCGATCGAACGATATTGCGAGCACTCGCGCCGCAGATTTTCCGCAAAAATTTTGTGTACTGACATTGTTGGTGGCCGCCCGCGCAACGCTTAACATCGAAAAACCATGGGCATCAATAGCTTTCTCTTCAACTCATGAGCGAGTTAAGCGCATAGCTAAGTTCAATTTGACCGAAGCCCGTTCCTGCGCCCATATCTTAACCATCACTTCTAACTTGGCTTCAATCTTGCAGTTCATCGCCCTAATAGGGAAACTGTGCCATGGCGAAACCAACATCAAAACTCGTTAACATTCAAATCCTCCGCGCGGTAGCAGCACTCACTGTGGTTCTTTATCATGTGGGCGTGGAGCAAACGCATATCTGTTCCGATGCTGGCCGTGGCTGTTCGCTTGATGTTTGGTATGGCCTCGATGGCGTGACGTTGTTTTTTATGATCTCTGGCTTCATTATGGTGGTCACCAGTTGGAACTCTTTCGGCAGGCCGGGTGCCGCCGTTGATTTCATGCGCCGCCGCATCCAACGTATTGTGCCGCTCTATTGGATCGTCACCACACTCGCAGTGATCGGCATTTCTATTGCGCCTTCGATGCTCAATGTGCCGGTTCTTGATCCAATCTATATCGCAGCGTCATATTTATTCTATCCAGTGACGCGGTTGAATGGCTTGGTGCGCCCCATCGCCAATTTGGGCTGGACGTTGGAATTGGAGATGATGTTCTATGTCATTTTCACTGGCGCTTTGTTGTTCAATCGCAAACTGGGAATGGCCTTGGCCATGGGCGTGATTGTTTTGTTAACGGCAGGCGGAGTGGCGGGTCTTTACGGCCAGTCCGTTCCATTGAACTTCTGGTCTGATCCGATCATTCTTGATTTCGTTTTGGGCATGGCGGTGGGCGCTGCATATAAACTTGGCGCAAGTTTACCACGTGCCGCCGTTTGGGGCCTGGGTGTTGCTTTTGTTCTAATTGCCGCAACTGTTGTCGTTCAAGCGCCGTGGATCAACAGCTTCCCTGAATTGAATTTCGTGAGGCGTTTTTTCTTGGCCCTGCCAGCCGCGGCATTGTTTCTGGTCGGCGCTTTGGGGCCGCAACTCAATGCCTCCAATCTGCTCACGCGCATTGGATTGCTGCTCGGCGATGCCTCTTACAGCCTCTATCTCATCCACCCATTCATCTTGCGCCCCTTTGCTAAAATCTGGGCCAAGCTCTTTGTAACTCACGTGCCGATGTGGGTATTTCCTTGCGTGGCGCCAATTGCGGCCATCGCTTCTGGCTTGGCGCTTTATTGGTTGGTGGAGCGGCCTCTTTCCAATTACTTTGCCAAAAAGCAGCCCCTTAAGCTTGCCCCGCCGCTCGCCTCATCCGCCAGCGCCTTACCACAATAATCATCACAATCACGGCCACCGCCAGCGCGATATAGGGCAAGATCAGCGCCAGCAGAGACATGATAATGGCGGCAAAAATCTCACCTGTCGAAATCACCGGATTGCCAACCCCAATGGTCACAACGGTTGATGCGCCGCGCAGCAGGCTCGTTGCACCATGCGTGGCCGCAGCGGCCCCGCCACCAGCGATGATCGCCAGTGACCATTTCAACATCGGTGGCGCATCACCCAGCGCCAAAGCTGTAACGCCAATGCCGGCTGCAATCGCCACCGGTGCCGCAATGACTGATAAAGCATTGTCTAGAATCGGCACATAAAAGGCGGCAATTTCTACCACCGCGGCAACAGCAAACATCACGAGTGCTGCAGTTGAGCCCACCCATTCGAAACCTGAAGTGGCTGGCACATAGCCCCAATGAACAGCGATGCCTAAAATGAACAGCGGCACAAACACGCGAAAGCCAACAGCACTGGCAAGGCCAAGGCTAAGGGCCAGTGAGAGAATAAAATCTTGTGACATGACGCGAAGCTAATCCTCTCATTCGCAACGTCAAGCCGTGCCTTATGTCTCCAATTCTGTTGCCTTTTTTTTAGGCTCCACCTAGGCTTTGCTTCAGGGAGTCAAAGCCACTTATGATTATTCATCCACGCATCGCCGTTTCGTCTTGGTCGCTTCACAAAGCGCTTGGCATCACCCATGCCAATGGCCCGGCCGGATCAGACACAGCCCCCGCGGTTGAAACCTTCGGCAAGCCGCAAATTGCGTTGTTGGATTTGCCGGCCGCTTTGCGTGCCCATGGCTATGCGCGGCTGGAGCTTTGCCACTTTCATCTCTCAGGTTTTGATACGGTCTATTTGGAAGAAGTGCGAATGGCCTTCAAAAATGCAGGCGTTATCATCCAAACCCTGCTCATAGATGATGGCGACATCACCAACCCCACAACGCGGGCGCGCGATATGGCTTGGATCAACAAATGTATTGGCGTTGCCGCAAGGCTGGGTGCCGTTCATGCCCGCGTGATTGCTGGTAAACAAAAGCCAACGGCAGAAACCTTGGCACTCTCAGTTTTAGGGCTCACCCATCTGACAAATTCCGCTGCCAGCCATGGCGTGAAGCTGGTCACTGAAAACTGGCTTGATACAACGCCCACGCCAGTGGAAGTGCATTATATCTTAGACCGTGTGCCGGGCTTGGGCTTTCTGGCCGATACTGGCAACTGGGGAGGGACAACTAAATACGCTGATCTGGAAAGCATTTTTGCCCGCGCCCAACTGTGCCATGCCAAAGCGTCTTTCAGCGGAACAGTGTTAGATGAGAAAGACTATGCCGCCTGCATCACCGCTGGCGAAAGCGTTGGCTACAAAGGCCCTTACACTTTGATCTTTGCTGATGAAGGCGATGAGTGGGAAGGCTTGGCCAAGGAGCGCGATTTTATCGTCGCCCAGCTGGATCAGTCATCTATCCGCTAATATGCCCGCCCATGCTAGACTCGTCTGGCGAATCAAGAGGAGGGACCCATGAAGTTGAGCGCACCAACCCAGATCGTTTTCCTTATTTCAGTTGTTGTGGCAGTCGTCGGCCTGTTGATGGCCTTAGGTGTCTTAGGCATGATCCCCATCGCGTCTGTCTGGGTGATGGCTTTAGCCTATGTAATTCTGGCCGCAGCTTGCCTGTTGAAGGGCGTGTAGCGGGACCAAACAAAAACGCCTCCGCAAAATTGCGGAGGCGTAATTTAATTGTGGGTTTGAAGGTGGGTGTTAAGCCGCCTCTTTCACCAATCCGCGCTCAATCAAAGTCTCTGCAATTTGCACAGTGTTGAGTGCGGCACCTTTGCGCAAGTTGTCTGATACAATCCACATTGAAATGCCGTTATCGATGGTGGCATCGTCACGAATGCGGCTGATGAAAGTGTTATAGTCGCCCACACTTTCAATCGGCGTGGCATAACCACCTGCCTCGCGCTTATCCAGCACCATGCAGCCCGGCGCATCGCGTAAAATCTCACGCGCTTCATCGGCTGATAGCTCGGTTTCAAACTCAATGTTCACAGCTTCGGAATGGCCCACAAAAACCGGAACGCGCACGCAAGTCGCGGTTAGCTTGATTTTCGGATCCAAGATCTTCTTGGTCTCGACCATCATCTTCCATTCTTCCTTGGTGTAGCCATCTTCCATGAACACATCGATATGCGGGATCACGTTAAACGCGATCTGCTTGGGGAATTTCTTTGGCGTGGGCGTGTCATTCACAAAGATGCCTTTGGTTTGAATCCAAAGTTCATCCATGCCTTCTTTGCCAGCGCCCGAAACCGATTGATAAGTTGAAACCACAACGCGCTTGATGCGCGCCTTATCATGCAACGGCTTCAACGCCACAACCAATTGTGCGGTGGAGCAATTAGGATTGGCAATGATGTTGCGGCGATTGTTGCGCTTCATATATTCATCAAGCACATGCGCGTTCACCTCGGGCACAATCAAAGGCACCTCAGGATCATAACGCCAGCATGAAGAGTTATCAATGACGATGGCACCCATAGCGCCAATCTTTGGCGACCAGATTTTGGAAATCTCGCTGCCAGCAGACATCAACACAAAATCCACTGTGGAGAAATCAAACTGCTCCAAGTCTTTGCACTTCAAAATCTTGTCGCCATAAGCCACTTCCTTACCGATCGAACGACGCGAGGCAATGGCATAAACTTCCGAGGCGGGAAACTTCCGCTCATCCAGAATGTTCATCATTTCGCGGCCCACATTGCCCGTGGCACCAACGACTGCAACTTTATAACTCATGTGATAATTTCCTCTAATCCGCCCCCCGAGAATTTTCATTCTGTCTTCGGGCATTGCTTGGGCCTTCTCCCCCGCGGGGAGTTGACCGGGGAAGGGGCTTTAGGCGGTTTTAGTGCGTTTCAGCGAAGACATGTTCATGGGCGGGCTTCTAGCATAGTGGCTGGCTCAGTCAATTCCCGCTGGATTCTGGTGGTGCTGCAGTTCAAATTTCCGCTTTCGGTAGGAAAAGCGAAGGTGGAAGAAGTTATGGTCACCTCGGAATTTGGCCCTGCTGGCCGATATCCCAGTGGCTCGACCGCCAAATGCGGCTCATCAAATTTGCAGAAAACTTATGGCTATAGTCCATAGATGACGTTTTGCTGTGGAACTATATTGCCTCTCAATGCGTTTAAGGTGGACGTCTCAGAACGCGCTACACTTGAATTCATGGAGAATTGGATATGACAACTCAAAAATCGACCCCCAGCAAAACCACCAAACAACCCAACGTTTCCCATCCTGGCATGATGGGTGATGGAACCGAGGAGCAGAACCTCAATGAGCGGGGCGACCCGTCAGCACGTATAGGCAAGAAAGAAGTTGAATCTGCCTTTAGCAAGCAACCTAAAGATCGTGCAAAATAAGATACCTGTCTAAGCCACGAGTTCGTTCGGTGCGACTGAGCTTGGGGGCGAGACATTGAAATTCAAATTGGCCCGCAATCGGGGCAAACTATAAACGGCAACACTCACAATGGAGAAACACTATGTCAATTGGCTTTATTTTAATTATCCTCCTTATCATTTTTCTGCTCGGCGGATTCAGTGGTCGGTTTGGTGGATATGGTTATGGCATGGGCCACACCGGGATCGGTATTGGCGGAATCCTGCTGATTATCGTCGTCGTAATGCTGCTCACAGGGCGCCTGTGAATCTGGGAAATGTTGAGCAAGGCAGGGCCAGAGTCTTGACCTTGTTCCATCTACACATTTCAGACTGACCCACTACTCGGATTCTGGACCAAATGAGAACCGACGCAGCCGCAGCGCATTGCCAATTACGCTGACTGAACTCAGTGCCATGGCGGCAGCAGCAATCATTGGTGACAGAAGAATGCCCAGAAATGGATAGAGCGCACCACCGGCAATCGGAACCCCCAATAAATTGTAAATGAAGGCGAAGAATAGGTTCTGGCGGATATTGCGCATCACGGCTTGCGATAACGCCCGTGCGCGAACAATGCCCATCAAATCGCCTTTGAGTAGTGTAATGGATGCGCTTTCCATGGCTACGTCAGCACCCGTTCCCATGGCGATACCAACATCTGCGGCAGCAAGTGCTGGCGCATCATTCACACCGTCACCTGCCATGGCCACCACGCGGCCTTCGGCTTTGAGCCTATTGACCACTTCAGCTTTTCTGTCGGGCAACACATCAGCTTCCACTTTGCTGATGCCAAGTTGCTTGGCGATGGCCAGCGCCGTTGTTTTGTTGTCACCCGTCAGCATCACAATGCGCAGGCCTGCTTTCTTCAGTGCACTGAGCGCTTGTGGCGTGGTGGATTTGATAGCATCGGCAATGGCAATGGCACCCGCAACGTTGCCGTTGATGGCAACAAAGATCACTGTTGCACCCTCATTGCGAAGCGTCTCGGCTTTTGCCGCCAGTCCCGCCACTGAAATTTTAAGTTCATCAAGGAAGCCAGCATTGCCTATAGCCAAGCGTTTGCGCTCTACCATGCCAGTAGCACCTTTGCCTGATGGCGCATCAAAGCCCATCACTTTGCCAAGTTCGAGTTTGCGGTCCATCGCCGCTTTGACAATCGCCAGAGCCAATGGATGCTCACTGGCTTTTTCAACCGAAGCTGCAAGCCGCAAGACTTCAGCTTCTGTATGGCCTTCAACGATGGATATCGCCGTGACCGACGGCTTGCCTTCAGTCAGGGTGCCGGTTTTGTCGACAACCAGTGTGTCGACCTTTTCCATACGCTCCAGCGCCTGCGCGTCGCGGATGAGAACCCCGCCTTGTGCGCCGCGCCCGATGCCCACCATAATCGACATGGGCGTGGCAAGACCCAAAGCACAGGGGCAGGCGATGATCAACACGGCCACAGCAGCCACCAGTGCGAAGCTCTGCCGCGGCTCCGGCCCCCAGATCGCCCACGCCGCATAGCTCACGGCTGCTGCGACAATAACCAAAGGCACAAACCAGCCAGATACCTGATCAGCCAGGCGCTGAATCGGTGCGCGACTGCGTTGGGCATTGGCCACCATCTGCACAATGCGGGCCAGCATGGTTTCATTGCCGATCTTTTCCGCCCGCATGATGAAACTGCCGCTGGCATTCAGCGTGCTGCCAATCACTTTGGAACCCGCAAGCTTGGTCACCGGCATCGATTCACCCGTTACCATGGATTCATCAAGGGAAGACTGGCCTTCAGTCACTACACCGTCGACTGGCACTTTCTCTCCGGGTCGAACCCGCAAGTGATCGCCAACAACAACTTGCTCAAGTGGGATATCTGCTTCTTTGCCATCAAATCCGATGCGCCGCGCCATTTTTGGCGCAAGGTTGAGAAGTGCTTTGATAGCGCCAGAGGTTTGGTCTCTGGCCCGCAACTCCAACACTTGCCCGATCAGCACCAACACTGTGATCATCGCGGCGGCCTCGAAATAAACTGCAACGGCACCGCCCATCTGGCGAAAGGCCGCCGGGAAGATTGCCGGATCCACGGTTGCAATCACGCTGTAAACCCAAGACACACCTGTGCCTATGGCAATCAGTGTGAACATGTTGAGGTTGCGCGTAAGCAGTGATTGGAAGCCGCGCACAAAGAACGGCCAACCCGCCCAAAGCACCACAGGCGTGGCAAGGATCAATTGCAACCAATTGGCCAGTTGCGGCCCCAACCACATGCTGAGGCCAGTGATTTCGCCACCCATACCGAGGATCACAACTGGAATGGCAAGCGTGAGCCCGATCCACAGCCGGCGCGTCATATCGGCAAGCTCTGGGTTTGGCCCGCTCTCAGCCGTCACCACCAAGGGCTCCAACGCCATGCCACAAATCGGGCAGGTGCCAGGGCCTACTTGCCGAATCTGGGGGTGCATGGGGCAGGTGTAAATGGCTCCCGCCACGACAGGTGCCACTGGCTTCTCGTCGCCCAGATATTTTGTCGGATTGGCCACAAACTTGGCTTTGCAGCTTGGGCTGCAGAAATAATGGGTCTGCCCATGAAAGTCGGCCTGATATTTGGCGCTGTCGATGTCAACACTCATGCCGCAGACGGGGTCAATCGCCATGCCACTTTCCACTGCCTGCTTTCGTTGAGTAATTTCAAACTTGTGGTCCATGATTGTGATCTCCCTCCTTGACGGCTATACCCCCCATAGGTATATGTCAAGCATGCAACATGAGGCCAAAGCTGCCGTGCTCAAACGGTTCAAACGGATTGAAGGTCAAGTCGGTGGCTTGTCGCGCATGGTCGAAGACGGACGTTATTGCATCGACATCGTCACCCAGATTTCGGCGGTGCGGGCCGCTTTGCGACGCGCCGAGGAGGAAATATTGCGTGATCATGTGAGCCACTGCGTCGAACATGCCATTGCCAGCGGCAACAAGGCAGATCAGCGCAAGAAGATTTCTGAAATCATTGATGTGTTAGGGCGCAGTGACCGGTGAAACCACATTTGGATGGACTTGAAGGGCCATACGCGGAAAAGGGCTTGGCAGCGGGCCCCGCCTTGGCTATTCAGCCGCTTCGACCTACCTTGTTTTAAGCAGGGCTTGCGGAGAGGTGGCAGAGTGGTCGATCGCGTCGCACTCGAAATGCGAAGTACACGCAAGTGTACCGGGGGTTCGAATCCCTCCCTCTCCGCCATTTTAAATATAATATATTGATCTATAAAAATAAAAATTAAAAAACTGCCTCGCATCCCACATTTTATTGGTTTGTTGAGGTGTGAGACATGCGCACGATTCCATGTTAATGGAGTTTGCCGTGACCGAGCCGCGATCTGATATTCACAACTCCGCCGTTCCCATTGTCTGCCGAGCCTGCGAGGCCAGGCACAAGGGAGTTTGCGGCGCGCTGAATCCGCAGCAGCTGACCGAATTGGCCCGGCACACGACCAAGCACAAATTCGATGCCTCGGCAGGCCTGATTGCTGATGGCGCCAAGGTGGAGCGTTACGCAAATATCATGAGCGGGGTGATCAAGCTCGCCAAGCTCACCGCCGATGGCCGCCAGCAGATCGTCGGTCTGCAATTTGCGCCCGATTTCCTCGGCCGCCCGTTCAGCGAGAAAAGTGATTTCGACGTGGAAGCGGCCACCGATGTGCGGGTTTGCTCCTTCCCGCGCGATGTGCTGAACAAACTCACGCAGGAAAGCCCGGAACTTGAACACCGCCTGCACGCACAGACGCTGAAGGAATTGGACGAGGCGCGCGACTGGATGCTGGCGTTGGGCCGGAAGTCGGCGGGCGAACGCGTGGCAGGTTTTCTCTGCTTCATCGCCGAACACATCAATCCGGAAATAGAACTGAAAAAAGGCCCCGTCACATTCGAAATTCCGCTGAAGCGTTCCGACATGGCCGATTTCCTCGGTCTCACCATCGAAACCGTCAGCCGTCAGCTCACCAAGCTCCGACAGGCGCGGGTGATCGAGATCGAGAACAATCGCACGGTCATCGTGCCCGATCTGGAAAAGCTGCAGGCCGCGGGTGGCACCTAGACCACTTTGGAATAGCGCTGCTCCGCCGGCTTTAGCCAGGCATCGAACTGCGCCGCAATGATCCGCACCAGCGGCCCCGCTTCTTTTTCCACATAGAGCCCGGAATCATCGACCCAGCACAGTTCGGCATATTCGCCAGACGCAATGCTGCAGGCCTCTCCGATCAGCGGCAACGCCGCCACGCCGAACCGCTGCACCAACTCGTTAAAGCCCACGGTGAAATCGCACATCAGCCGCTCGATGATATAGCTACGCATTCGGTCATCCTCGGTGAGAGCCAGACCGCGCGCCAGCGCAGGCCGGCCCGACTGGATGAGCGCAGAGTAGCGCCCAGTGGCCACTTCGTTCTGCACATAGCCGCCGGGAAAGCAGCCGATGGAGGAGGGGCCAAAGCCGAGGCGCACCTGCGCATCGTCATCAGTATAGCCTTGAAAATTACGGTGGAGTTTTCCATGCCGGGCGGCCCGCGCCAATGAATCTTCAGGTTTGGCGAAGTGATCGATGCCAATGGGGCGGTAGCCAAAATCCGCAATCATTCGGGCCGCGAGAGCCGCATGCGCGATCCGGTCGGCAGCGTCCGGCAATGTTGTCTCGTCGATCAATTTCTGGTGTGGCTTCATCCACGGCACATGCGCATAGCCAAACAGCGCAATGCGGTCCGGGTCCAGCATCAGAACCTGCATGACGGTGTGTGCGAGCTTTGCCGTGTCCTGCAACGGCAGGCCGTAAAGTGCATCGATATTGATTGAGCGGACACCCGCAGCGCGCAGCGTATGCACAACCGATTGCGTCAGTTCAAAACTCTGCGGCCGATTGATCGCCGCCTGCACCGCGGGATCAAAATCCTGCACACCGATGCTGGCGCGCGTCATGCCGAACGCCATGAGATCGGCAATTGTGTTGTCCTTCACATCGGACGGATCGATCTCGATCGAGATCTCGGGCCTTTGTGAAAAATCAAATGCCGCATCCAGCGCAGCCTTGATCAGATCGAGTTCCTCGCGCTTCAACAGACTCGGGCTCCCGCCGCCCAGATGCAGCGTGGAGACAGGCACTCTGCGGCCTAGCTTCTCACCCCAGAGCGCAATCTCCGGCACCAACACTTTCACATATTCGGCCACCGGTTCGTAGCGCAGCGTCTGCTTGGTGTGGCAGCCGCAGAACCAGCACATGCGGTCGCAATAGGGAATGTGAATATAGAGCGAGAGCTTGTCAGCGCCGCGCGCAGCACTCACCAACCCGTCCAGTAGTCCTGGCCCGCCGTCCGGCCTGAAATGATTGGCAGGTGGATAGCTGGTGTAACGGGGCAGGCCGGAAGGTTGCCGCGCCAGGATGTCGGCAATGTTCAATGTCACGACAACATCTCCTTTTCCAGCAAAGGCAGAATATGTTCGCGCTCAAATGCTATGTGGCGGCGCAGCGCTTCGAAGAAGCCGCGCATCATCCAAGCCAGTGTCTCGGCGTTGGCGCTACGTCGTTCAGGCACGTAAGCGCGCAGCGCCAAGATGATGTCATTGGCATATTCCTCATCGCCCATGTGCTCGAAGCCCAACCGATCAATGGTGGAAGGCAACGTGGCCTTACGCAGCAGCGGGAAAACTTTGTCTTCCTCAAACCGGTGCGCCATCACCACGGTGGGCAGCAGGCTCTGCGCCACATAGAGACTCTCCTGCACATTCAGGGCATCGGGCAGGCTATCGGCCAAATGTTCCAGCCGGTCACACAGACTCTCCTGCCGCGAGAGATGGACGCGAAACTCCAAGGAGAGTTGCTGGTGGCTGGAAAAGTCATTCATGCGGGTCAATCGTAGTGCCGAAGTTCTGAAACTCCTTGATCCAGATCAACGCCGAATTGGATGCGGGAGGGATTGTTCTGCCAGAGACCGTGAGCGCTGCAGTGCTTCGCGGCGGTAGCCGCTAAGGGTTATTCGCAAATGGAAAGAAATGACCCAGTTACAAATTGAGTTCAAAACCGGCATTGGCAAGGGCTATTTGTCTGATCCGGAAAGTGGTCGCCGCACGGGCACGCCTGAGACCATCGCAAAACTTGCAAAGGCTTTGAAAGTTCCAGTGAAGTGGCTTTCGTAGAACGACTTGCACGTCAATCGCGTCGCGCTCGAAATGCGAAGTACACGCAAGTGTACCGGGAGTTCGAATCCCTCCCTCTCCGCCATTTATTACACGGAAGCACCCAAATTTGATGCTGGAAGCTTTGCCGCTTTCTTTTCACCAGCGAAGCTGAAAGGGTGGTCATGACCGAGGCTGTGTAAAAACGAATATTTCGACGACGCTACAAATGGCTTGCTTGGTTGGCAGGCGATTATTTTTGTGATTTGGCCGCTCCGAAGAGTTGAACGAGCAAGGTCCTCAGGCTCTGATGACCTTGATGAGGGGAAGAACGCCAAACATCTGGATCATTCGCTTGATATTGTAGGCGAGGATGTGAAGGCTCATCTCAGTTTTGACTTTTTCGAGTGTCTTTGTGAGAAAGTGGGTTGCCCCCATCCACGCCTTGAGGGTGCCGAAGGGATGTTCGACGGTGCGCCTGCGGATCGTCATGGCATCGGGCATGTGGTCGAGCCGTTTCTGCATTGTGTCGAGTACGGCTTCATGATCCCAACGACGGATACGGCGCAGCTTCTCCAGCGTGCAGCGGGATTTGAGCGTGCAGGCAAAGCAGGCGGTCAGGTTGCGATAGAAATTGACGTTGCCGTCACGGTCTGATCGGTGCGCACCCTTGGTGAGCTTCTGTCCGGCGGGGCAGATATAGTGATCGTGCTCAGCATTGTAGAAAAAGTCTTGTTTGGTGAATAAACCGCGCTTGGTGCCGCTTGATGTCAGTGGCTTGGGAACGAGCGGCATGATGCCTGCTCCCTCGCATTCCAGAATTTGCTCCCCGTTGAAATAACCACGGTCGGCAATAACAGAGAGCGGGAGTGTCAGGAATCTTGTGCGCGGGGCCGGTTTCATTTTAGGCTTGGAACCTGTCAGCAAAGATGACAGCGAACTGAGCCCGCGCTTCGAACCA